>Ga0126373_10000260_pt1 | contig 34945 bp, 34 predicted proteins | sample PanSoiMetPlot_11_FD_92545 | JGI IMG/M metagenome (GOLD analysis project Ga0126373, IMG submission 92545) | Tropical forest soil microbial communities from Panama - MetaG Plot_11 | ecosystem: Environmental > Terrestrial > Soil > Tropical forest > Bulk soil | place: Panama | collected 2016-02-17 | reverse complement strand
CCGAGCTTCCACACGCCGCCAAACCCGCGGCAGCAGCCGTACCAATAGCAATCAAAGCGACGCGGCGAAACATTGCCCTCACTCCACTACTCCCCGGAAAACCTGATCGCGCTAGCCTATCGACCCCGAAGGACAGATCTGCCCCGCGATGGCCGATGCGGCCACCGCGGGGCAGAAATCACACTGCCTGGCTATCAGGTTCCAACAATGCTCGGCTGGTACGGCGCTGTGCCGTAGACATAAACCGGAGTCGGGTGCGCTCCGCCAATGCTGATCCGCTTGTGGAACCAGGGAGCCACGTCCATCCAGATCCGCACGCAGCCATGCGAGGCTGGATACCACGGCACTGGAATGTCACCGTGAATGGCATAGGCGCGGCCGATGAAGAACACTGGGTTGTACATCGTGCCCAGCGGGACCTTGATCCAGCCCGCGGCAAATGACAATGCCTTGTAGTGCCCATCTGGAGTGATGGCAACTCCGCATCCACTCTTCGAGCAGTAGTGATATCCACCACCCGTTGAGACATGGATGATCAGGGTCGGCTTGCTGTCCTTATAGAGGACCAGCACCTGAATGTTCTGGTTGATCTCAATCCGGTTAGCGGCGCGCTTGGGAAACTTGGCGTGCGGAAGCCTGGGATTGATCAGATCGTGCTCGAAAGTCCTAGTAATCGGCTGGGCTGCCCTGCTCGCATTCATAGGAAGGCCCTGCACTTCGCGGAAGGCCCAGGCAGCCTCCTGCAGATCTGGACCGTACTTGCCATCAATAGGACCTGGGTAGTACTTCAAATTTGCCAGGCGCTGCTGCACGCTGCGCACCGCCGGGCCGTGGGCGCCCACCAACAACGGATGCCGCGGCGGCACGTATGCGGCAGCTGCCGCCGTTCTAGAACTGACAATCCTGGCCGACACCATCTTGGCCGACGTCGCCTTCGAAGCGGTCGTCGTAGGGCTTGCAGCGTCTGCACTCGACGCGCTTGCAGCTCCGACGATCCCCTGGCCACATGTCAGCGCCCCGACAGCGGCTACCGCTCCGGCCCCGTATACCAGCCGCCGAACTGAATGCCTCATTCTGCCCCTTCTCTCAAGCCCGCCGTGGAGAGTGAAACCCGCGCAGAGCAGCGCTGGCAGCGCGAGTCAACAAGTATGACTTGTTCGTATTTCTAGACGTTTAAGCCTAACCCCCGGTTGCGTCACAGAGCGAGATATGCGGTGTGCGGCGCCGCGATGAGGGTATCAACGTCTGACTGCTAGTGGCGTTGACGACAGTCGTCGGCTCAGGAGGAATTGGGGGCGGCAGTGAGTCAGGTCGCTAGGTCCCGCAATCCTCGCCGGTCGGTGCCGTCCGCCGGGTCGCAGCATGCTTCATAAGCAGCCGTCCGCCAGTATCGGCAGCACGCTCGAAGAGCTAGCCGAGCAACTCGGATTCCGCATTGAGCAAGACAAGAATGGCCGGCTGTCCCTAGTTGGGGCGGATGGGTCTGCCGTCGAAACCTGGCGCGAGGACTACCCATACGACAAACGCCTGGGCCGCAAGCGATACGAGGCGCTCAAAAGCGGACTGCAGGTCGAGTTGCTCAAGCTGCAGCGCGACATTAAGGCCAATGGCGGCCGGCTGGCGCTCGTCTTCGAGGGCCGGGACGCCGCAGGCAAGGGCGGCACGATCAAACGATTCACCGAGAACCTCAACCCGCGCGGGGCTCGCATCGTCGCGCTGGAGAAGCCCACCGGCCGCGAGCAGAAGGAATGGTACCTGCAGCGCTACATCCCGCACATGCCGGCGGCGGGCGAGATCGTCATGTTCGACAGGTCCTGGTATAACCGGGCCGGCGTGGAACGTGTCATGGGCTTCTGCCGACCCGACGAGTGCATGGAGTTCTTGCGCGAAGCGCCGGAGTTCGAGCGGACGCTGGCTCGGGACGGGATCACGCTGATCAAATTCTGGTTCTCCGTCTCGCGGTCCGAGCAGCTCCGTCGGTTCGTAGATCGTCAGTTGGACCCAGTCAAGCGCTGGAAGCTCAGTCCGATCGATATGGCTTCGCTGGACAAGTGGGCGGAGTACACCGAGGCCAAGGAGTCAATGTTCTTCTACACCGATAAGGCTGACGCGCCGTGGACGGTTGTCAAAAGCAACGACAAGAAGCGAGCCAGAATCGAAGCCATGCGATACGTGCTAGCCAAGGTTCCGTATGAGGGCAGGGACGACGATGTGGTGGGGCAGCCAGACCCACTCATAGTCGGGCAGGCTCCGCTACTGCGCGAATCTCCGGGGCGCGTGACCGTGCTTCCCAGCCAAGAGCGAGTGGGCTAGACGGCTGGCCAGCCGAGCTGGAGTTCCACACTCGGCCGCTTAATCGTGAACAAGCCAGCTGGCGCATCGCGGGTGCTGTCATCCTCTGCAGTTCTTGACTGGGTTGCGCTGATGTACAAGTCCGCCGCGCCTGGCCTGCCAAGGTCCGCCCAGGCCGGCACCTGATCGGCTAGCAGGGCCGCCAGGTCCGCACCTCCTGGACCATAGCCGCGCACCACCAGGCCGTTGGGCCGGCCCGCACGGCCCGCAGCCTCGCCGGGTAGCAGCACCGCGACACCGAGTTGGTCCGGTCGCGTCGCATTCGATACCAGCCCACCGAAGGGCAGGAACTGGGCCAGCGGCAGCCAGCCGCCGGGTGCAGCTAGCACCGTGATCCGATCCAAGTCAGGCTGAGTGACCGTGAGCCACAGATCCAGATCCGCCAGATCGGCCAGAGCGGCGTCCCGCGTCGTAACGATCACATCCGTCACTGACCCGGCCAACGCCTCCTGCAGGCCAGCCGCGTCGGCGGGCGAGCCATCAGCCATCTGGGCAAACAGCGCTCTTGGCCCGTCCAGTCGCACGACGTGTTCCGGACCGGCGAACGCGCCAAGCATCCGGACAAACCCACATCTGCATGCGGATGTGCTGAGCCACCCGTCGCCACGGCGCTGCAGGCCTATGGACAGCTGGATGCCGCGAATCGATAGCGGCAGGACAAGCCTGCCTGACGGACCGAGTTGCTCGAGCCATGCGGGCGCCACATCCCATGCGCCCGCGGTCACGATGATGCGGTCAAATGGAGCGGCGCCGGGATCGCCATAACCTCCGTCTCCGCACGTGACGACGACTCCGTCGTAACCCCCTGCGAGCAGGCTCGATCGCGCTCTGCTCACCAGCTCTGCATCGATATCCATCGTTACCACGTGGCCGCTACTGCCAACCACGGTGGCCATGACCGCCGCGTTGTAGCCGCTGCCGGTGCCGATCTCGAGCACCCGGTGCCCAGGTTCGAGCCCGAGCTGGTCGATCATGATCGCCATCATTGCGGGCTGGGACGACGAACTGATGGGTAGCCCGTCTGGTCCGCATTTGATCACAAAGGCTTCATCACGGTAGGCCGCGGCCGCACCTACCTCAGGCACGAATATGTGCCGCGGCACTCGCGCGAAAGCGTCCTGGACCGAACGGCCGATAGCGCGGCCGCTGATGCGAAGCGCGCTGGCGAGTTTCGCCCGCGCGGCGTCGGGCGAGTCCGGATTCTCCGGCGTGGCAGGCCCGGCGGACTCGCGATCTTGCATCGCGCGACCACCTCCCGTATCCACGATAGGCGCGCGCTGGGGCCGCGGACGGCCGCTAGGGCTACGCCAATGCTGCTCTTAGCCGTGAAATGGCGTAAAGCGCGATACTTGCCGCAATGCCGGCGTTCAGCGACTCGGCACACCCGGAGATCGGTATCCGGGCGAGCACGTCGCAACGCTCGGCAACTAGTCGGGAAAGGCCTTTGCCCTCCGAGCCCACCACTAGTACAAGCGGTGAATCGGCAAGTTCGAGCTCACCAACATCAGCATTGCCGCCGGCATCCAGGCCGACCACGAACAAGCCTGCACTTTGATACGAGGCCAGTGCCCTGGCCAGGTTTGCGGTCTGGGCGACCCGGACCTTGGCTAGCGTTCCGGCCGACGCCTTCCAGGCACCGGCGGTGACTCCAGCAGATCGACGCGACGGCACCAGAATGCCGTGCCCGCTGAACGCGGACACCGATCGGGCCACGGCGCCCAGGTTGCGCGGGTCGGTCACGCCATCAAGCGCAACGATCAGCGGCTGCTGACCCGCATCAGCCGCCAATTGCACGAGGTCTGCCGGGTCGCAGTAGGAATAGCGCTTGATCCGCAGTGCCAGGCCCTGATGGATCGCGCCGCCTGTGATCCGGTCGAGCTCGTTGCGCCCGGCCTCCACCACCGGAATCCCAGCGTCAGTTGCCAGCATCACGGCCTGGCCGATGCGCTCGTCGTTATCCAGCCGAGGCCCGACATGTAGCGCCGTGGCCGGCACCTTCGCGCGCAGGGCTTCGAGGACAGGATTGCGGCCCGCGACAATTTCAGCTGCTGCCGCGCCGGCGCCTCGGGCACGAGCATCACCTGCCGGACGCCCCTGCGCGCGCGCTTGAGCCTGCCCGGCCTGTGGCGTCTGCGCCTTCTTTGCCTGCGCGGCCGCCCGGCGCTGGGCTGGATGGCCCTTCCGCATTTCGGCTGGCGGCGTTGGGCCCTTGCCCTCCAGCTTCCGCTTGCCGTAACCACCCGTGCCCGGACGCGGCTTTCCAGACTTGGTCCGTCCGCCAGGTCCGGCCGAGCGACCGGAAGTTCTGCCGGTCACTTGCGAAGCTCCCAGCGCGGGCCCCGCGGGGTGTCTTCCACGACCACGCCGGCCGCGGAGAGCTGGTCTCTAATGGCGTCGGACGCCGGGAAATCCTTGCGCGCCCGCGCCGCTTCGCGCTGCTCGAGCGCCACCGCGATGAGGGCGTCCACTACCTGGCGAAGGTCGTTGCCATGGGCCTCGCTAACCCATGGTGCCGCGAGCGGATCCAGGCCGAGAACAGCGAGCATGGCCCTGACTTCGGTAAGAGACTTCGCGGTTCCGGCGATGTCGCCTGCGGCAATCGCCGCGTTCCCCTCCCGAACGCCTTCATGCACGATGGCCAGCGCTTGTGGCACGCCAAGATCATCATCAAGAGCCGCAGCAAACTCGCCGGGAACCGCAGCCGCGGCGGGATCAGCTGCGTCTGGGCCAACGAGCTCTGTAGCCCTGGTCACGAATCCCTCGATGCGGCGGTAGGCCGTGGCCGCTTCGCTCAGTGCGGCCTGCGAGTAGTCCACTTCGGAGCGATAGTGCGCCTGACCCAGGTAGTAGCGCAACTCCGCGGGCCGTACCCGGGCGAGCATGGCATCAATGAGCAGCGAGTTGCCGAGTGACTTGCTCATCTTCTCGCCGCCGATCCGCAGCATGCCGTTGTGCAGCCAATAGCGTGTGAATCCTTCGCCCACCGCCCTGGACTGAGCGAGCTCGTTCTCATGGTGCGGAAAGACGAGGTCGATTCCGCCGCCATGAATGTCAAAGGCAGGGCCCAGGTACTTCGTCGACATCGCCGAGCACTCCAGGTGCCAGCCAGGCCGGCCGGAGCCCCAGGGTGTCGGCCAGGACGGTTCGCCCGGCTTAGCGCCTTTCCACAACGCGAAGTCGCGTGGGTCCCGCTTGCCCGCTGCGTCGTCTGTGTCCTCAGCGGCGAGCATGTGCTCGAGCCGCTGGCCAGACAGCGAGCCGTAGCTCGGGTACGACATAACGTCGAAATACACGTCGCCGCCCGCGGCATAGGCGTGGCCGGAATCGATGAGCCGCTGCATCAGCACGATCATTTCCGGGACGTGACCGGTAGCGCGCGGCTCGACCTCCGGTGGCAGGCAGCCAAGCGCGTCATAGGCCCTCGTGAATGCGCGCTGGTTTCGCTCGGCAACCGCCCACCACGGCACGCCCTCATGCCCGGCGGTATGCAGGATCTTGTCATCGATGTCGGTGACATTCCTGCAGTAGGTGACGTCGTAGCCGGACGCGCGCAGCCAGCGGATCAGGATGTCAAAGTTGACGCCTGAACGGATGTGCCCGATATGTGGTGGTGCCTGCACCGTAGCGCCGCATAGGTAGAGCGACACCTTCCCCGGGACGACCGGAGAGAACTCACGCACCGAGCGCGTTGCGGTGTCGTGCAGGCGTAGCGTCACGGCCCAAGGTTACGGGATGCCGGTAAGCCCACGCGGGCCGTGGCCTAGTCGTACATCACGACATGCGCTGCGTGCACGCGCACGATGACCCGCTGCTGTCCCGGCGGTACGTCGAAGGAGTCGCCGCGGTATTTCTGCGCAAGTTCCTCGATGAGCTCGGCGTTCGGGTCATCAGTTATGGTCGCCGCGCCACGGATCTCAACATATTCGTAGGCGTTGGCCACGTCGGTGATGACCACGCTGATCCGTGGATCGGCGCTCAGATTGGCGTACTTTCGCCTGCCTTTGATGGTCGAGAACAGAACATCGTTGCCGTCGCGCTTCACCCAGACAACGCTGGCCTGCGGCGCGCCGTCAGGCTGGATCGTGGCGACGATGGCGAAGTTCTTGCCGTCGATCAATTCGCGCGCCCGCTCCGGCAATAAAGTCATCGGCTGCTCCTGCGACTGGCGGCTCAGTAACGCTAATGTACCTTCGATACCTAGGGTTACTTAGTATCGTCGGCCACGCCAGAGCTCGGCCTCGCTTACGGTGGACGTCATGAGCCGGCCTGCGGACAAAACCAGGCGAGGCGGGCTAGGCAGCTGGATCACTGGACTGTCTCGCCGCCGGCAAGCCCTCGTCGGTTCGGTCGCCCTGCTCCTCGTGGCCGCCATCGTGGCCACCGTGATGGCGGTCACGGGCAGCAGCCAGAATCTGCTGAACAGTCCATCCGGTGACGGACACGGCTCGCTGTCGCACGGCGGACAAGGCCCACGTCATATCTCGGCGCAGAGCAAGCCGGGGCCAGTCGTGTTGGTTCCTGGTTACGGCGGCAACGCTGGCACGCTTGACCAACTCGCTACGCAGATCCGGGCAAGCGGGCGGACCGCAATTGTCGTGCACTTGCCAGGTCCGGGAACAGACAGCCTGATCGCCGACGCCGCGGCGCTCAACACTGTCGTGGCAAGGGCGATGCGACGCGGCGCCCCGTCGGTTGACGTCATCGGCTATTCGGCCGGCGGCGTTGTTGCGCTGCTGTGGGCAAGGCGAGACGGAGGCGCGGCCTTGGCTCGGCGGATCGTCACGCTTGGCGCGCCGTTTCACGGGACGAACTTGGCAAGCGCAGCGGAGGGCCTTGTTCCCGGCGAGTGCCCGGTCGCCTGTCAGCAACTCATTCCGGGTAGCAGCCTGCTTGCCAGCCTCGGCGTTGCGAACCCCGCTGGCTTGCCCGCCTGGCTGTCACTGTGGACTACCGACGACATGGTTGTGACACCGCCAGACTCCGCCCGGCTCGCAGCGGCCGTCAACGTGCCCGTGCAGTCGGTATGTCCGGGGATATCGATCACGCACTCGCAGCTGCCGGCCAACCCGACAGTGACGGCAATGGTCCTGGCCGCTATCGGCGGGCGGCGGCTGCAGCAGCCGTCGGCTGCAGATTGTCGCGGCTAACCGCGTTCGGAGTCGCGTCTCAGCTCGTGATGTCCTTGCTGGCGAAGTTCGCCCAGGCGGCAGCGAGGAACACCAGCACGTACACCCCCTGGATCGCAAATCCTCTGTCGATATCACGCCAGAGGATCGGCTCGCGGAAGAAGTCAAGCCATGCCAGCCAGTACCGGGTTGGCAGGTACGGGCTGACTGCAGCTGTTGAATTGAGCGTTACCAGCACCTCGCTCGCGATCAGTGCGGCCAGAGCGCCGAGTGCTGCACCAAGAGAGGAGTCAGTGATCGTTGACAGGAACAGGGCGATCGCCCCGACGCCGAGCATCGAGACTGCAATGAAAGACACGGCCCCCGCCGTTCGCAGGAGCACGTCGAGCGGAGTCAATCCGGTGCCGGACAGCGAGTTTGCGACGACGTTGTTGGTTGTGAGGCCGCCCGAGGTGACGGCCACTGGCTGGTTGCCGAACAGCAACCTGCCAGTTACATACGACGTGACTGCGATCGTCACCACTGTTATCAGCACGTAAGCGATCAGCGTGATCAGCTTGGCGACGAGCAGCCGCGTCCGGCCGACCGGTCTGGCCAGCAGGTACCGCAACATGCCGGAGCTGGCTTCGCCTGCTATTGAGTCGCCCGCGACAACTGCGACGGCTACTGGCAGGAACACCGGCAACACGATGGCAAGCGCAGCGGCCGGGAACAGTGACCCGTTCGACAGCACAGCGGACAACAAGGCCGGCCCCTGACCCGGCGGCGGCGCGATGTTCGTAACCGAGACGAAGATGGCCACAACTATCGGCAGCCCGCACAGCAGCGCAACGCTGACATAGCTGCGCGGCCGCCGGGCGAGTTTGGCTAGCTCAACCCGGATCACTGATCGGCTCCTGTGCCGCGAATCTGTCCGAACCCGAACCCGTCACCGACAGCACGAGCTCCTCCAGCGAATGTCGCTCCGGCGCTATCTCGCTGATCCGCAGACCTGCAGCAACGAGCTGGGCGTTGATTGCGGCTGGTTCAGCGTCGGCAACGACCAGCCGATCACCCTCGCGCAGCACTACCCGCCCGTCGAGCAAGGCGGCTGCCCGCTCAGCGTCGGCACTTCGCACAAGTACCCGGCCAGTAGGCCCTCGCAACGCGTCGAGGTCGTCCTGAAGCACTATCCGGCCGCGGTTGATGACGCCGATCCTGGTACACAGCTGCTCGACTTCGCCGAGCTGATGGCTGGACAAAAAGACGGTGGTTCCCGCGTTGTTCAGTTCGGTCAGCAGCACCCGAACTTCGTTGATGCCCTGCGGGTCAAGGCCGTTGGTCGGTTCGTCGAGTATCAGCAGGCGCGGCGATCGCAGCAAGGCTGCTGCCAGTCCCAGCCGCTGCCGCATGCCGAGCGAATATTTGCGGACGGAGCGATCATCGACGCCGCCAAGACCGACCCGGTCCATTACGGCCGACACCCGGCGTCGCCGGTCACGTCGCGTTCCACGACCGGGGCCGGCGGCATCGATAAGAACGAGGTTCTCCCGGCCGGACAGATGACCATAGGCAGAAGGCGCCTCGATAAGGGAGCCAATCTGCGGCAGCACGTCAGCGATGCGCCGCGGCACTGGCTTGCCAAGCACCTCGATCTGACCGCTCGTGGCATAGACCAGCCCAAGGAGCATGCGCACAACAGTTGTCTTGCCCGAACCATTCGGCCCAAGGAATCCGTACCGATCGCCTTCCCGAACATCAAGGTCGACTCCGTCAACGGCAAGGACGCGCCCATACCGCTTGGTGAGCTCCTTGGTGATGATCATCAGTAGTCCAAAAGCTGGGTGGCAGCGAGTTCGAGCTCACGGGCCGTCACGGCACCCGTGAGCAGGAAGGTATGCCCGATCGGAGACCGCACGATCAGCATGACGAGCAGCGTCGAGCTGATCAGCACAGCAGCGATGCTGCCCGGTACTTCAATAGAAGCGCCTGCCGAGCTAGCCGTCTGCATGACGGCGTCGCCAGCGCTGGCAGGCAGGGGCACCACGGCGAACCGCGCGAATCCGCTCCCGTAGGCAGCCACATTCGCAAGGCCTCCGGGATTGGGAACGCGGTTGGCGCCGCCGAGCTTGCCCGGGAGTGCGGGGCCGAATGAGTTCAAGACCCCAGCCACATTCGGTAGCTCCGTCGCTGCGAATGTGACACCCGGACCTGGAGTCGGGGTGATCGTCGCAACCGGGGGCCTGGCGAACTCGAGGTCGAGGAAGCGGCTAACCAATACCGGGGAGCTGTTCCCGCGGGCGAAGATCTCGACTTGCACAGGCACCCCATTAGCCGGATCGGCCCAGATGTCGACCGCGCCGATCGTTGATGCTGGGCTGCCGGGGACCGAGCGGAAGCCCGCAGCGTCGATGCCAGCCACTCGCTGCGCAGGCAGCCGGTACATACGATCGGCGCGGCCCGCGAACCCGAGCAGCCGCCGGGCCAATTGCGGCGGGAGCAAGTCGGCTGCCCGCGGGAGCCGGACAGGCTGATTGCCGACTATCTGCGTGAGTAGGCTGCTTGCGTAATCCCAGACGAAGACGCCTTGGCTGGTCTGATACGTATCGTTTTCAGCGGCGGCGCTCAGCATGTCGGCACGCCACTGCTGCGGCGAGCGGTACCAGGTGTACTGATCGGTGGTGCCATCAAGCAACGTGATCACGTTGCCTAGATGTGGGAGCTTGGGCAGGTTCAGGTCAATGTGGCTTTCGGCGTATCCCTGATACGCGACATCGCCGGATGCGATCACACGGGCACGCAACTGCGCTGGCGTCAGCGGGGAGGCTGGTACCGGGAGCGCTGCGACGATAGCTGGCAGCGCGCATAGCAAGGCCACCCCGGCAGCTACCACCGCCCACCGGCGGCGCGCCTGGCCGGTGGCAACGCTCACTGGGAGCTGCGCATCCCCGCTGTCACGTCTCCACAGTACGTCGGCGTCCCCGGGCCGGCGGAAAGATTATGGTCTGGCCAGCTTGGCCCGGCTAGGTCCAGCTGCATGGTCCGCTCAGAAACCGGGCCCGTGGTCCGCAGGCCTATCCCCCAGGTTCCCGCGCGCCGCGTTAGCCCACGTCCAGGCATAGTTGGGATCCTCAGCAACGCCCGCTGGCTCTGCGAGCATCAATGGCCGGAACGTATCGATCATCACCGCTGTCTCATCGGTGGTCGTCTTGCCTTCGGCCACTCCTTTGATGACTGCTTCTACTGCTCCCGGCTGCGGGCCGTGGGTGAAGCCTGAGGGATGCAAGGTGATCGAGCCGAGGTCAACGCCTGAGCCCTTGCGGGCGGAGTAATCACCGCCGACGTAGTACATCATCTCGTCTGAGTCGACGTTGTGATGGTTGTACGGGATCGGGACGGCCTCAGCATCGAAGTCCAGCGGCCGCGGGCAGAACGAGCAGATGACGAAGTTGGGTCCTTCGAACGTCTGGTGCACCGGGGGCGGTGCGTGCGTCCGCTTCACGATCGGCTCGAAGTCGGCGATGTTGAATGCGTACGGGTACAAGTAGCCGTCCCAGCCGACCACGTCGAACGGATGGAAGGCGTAGGTTAGCCGGGTCAAGCCGCCCCGGTTCCGTACGACCACAGGCACGTCTTCGCCTTCGGTCAGCAGGGGGCCATCCGGCCCTCGCAAGTCCCGCTCGCAGTAGGGAGCGTGTTCGAGGAATTGACCGAACGACGAGAGGTACCGTCGCGGCGGGCGAATGTGCCCGCGTGCCTCGAACACCATCGCATGCATTCCGCTGTCGGCGGGGAGCCAGCGATGAATGGTCCCGCGCGGCACGATTACATAGTCACCGGCGACCGCGTCGATCCGGCCGTAGACAGACTCGAACGTTGCCGATCCTGATCGAAGATAGACCGCCTCGTCGCCGGTTGAATTGCGGTACAGATCGGACGGCGCGTCGGCGGCGGCGAAGCAGATGCGTACGTCGTCGTTACCCATCAGCACCTGGCGGCCAAGTACCAAGTCACCACCTGACGGCAAGTCCTGAGTCCGGTAATGGCGCGGGAGCAGCGGATGGTTCGGGGCCAGCGTGGCCTCCCCCACTGCATCGGGCAGACCTTCACTTTTTACGATGGCCGTTGGCGCGTGCTTGTGGTACAGCAGCGAGGAGTCGGAGGAGAACCCTTCCTCGCCCATAAGTTCCTCGGCGTACAAGTCGCCGCCTGGCCCGCGGAAGCGAACATGGCGCTTGCGCGGAATCTCTCCGGATACGCGGTAGTACGGCATATCGTCTCCTTCGACGCACCCAACCGGCGGATCGGCAGCTGGGAAGATCACACTTCGCGCCCTCTAAGTCGCGACTCTCCGCTGCTGCCTGGCCGCCGCCTGCTTGCAGCACCGCCCGTTCCTGACTATAAGGGGAATGCGGTTAGACGACTTCGCGAGGAAGGACCCACCGGCCGATGAGCCGTCCGCTGCCAAGCCGCGCTGCCAAACGTGGAGGTGCTTCGCGGGTCGCCCGGGTACTTGGCTTAGTTCTCGTCTGCCTACTCGTCGCCGCACTGGCAGCGGCAACCTTCGTGCTGTCTTATGCCGGCATGCACTCGTTCGCGCTCGAAGCCGGCATCCAAGGCCGCTTCGCCCGCGGCTATCCGGTCCTTGTGGACGCGATGATCGTTATTGCCGGTACATCGGTACTCGTACTGCGGGGAGCTCGGCTACCGAGCAAATTCCTCGCGTGGCTGATCCTGCTGATCATGCTCGGCGCTGCGGCAGCGGCCGACGCAATCCACGCGTCCGGCCGCAAGTTGCCCGGCAAGTACGCCAGCATCATCGCTGCCATCCTCCCGTGGGTCCTCGCGTTCATCGCATTCATCCTGCTGCTTGTCATTTTGCGATACGTGCACTTGCGAATGGTTGCCACGGCACGCGATCGGATGGATGCGCAGGAAGCGCGGGACTCGGTTCCTGACGGGCAATTGACAGTCCGCCGGCCTGGGCTCTCTGGCCATGCGCCACTTCGGCCCGGGCAGTCAGGTTCGTTCGGGCAAGGCCAGTTCGGGCAGGGCCCATTCGCGCAAGACACAGGGCCAACGACGCAGTCGGGGCCCCATCAGGGAACCGGCACCGCGCCTTCGATCGTGCCAGGCTTTGACCGAAGTGCCGCCGGGCAGGCCGGATTCGCACACCAAGTCCTGTCGGTTCCGCGCCAGGCCGATCCGACGTCGGCTGCCGATGCTGACGATCGCGATCCCATTGCCGTCGACAAGCAGTCCGCTCCTGGTGCCGCAACCGACGATGCGCAGGCCACTATCCCCGAGGATGCGACGGGGACCGGCTCGGCCGACGATGCGGATGCCGGTGCTGGCGTCGCTGCGACCAAAGATGCTGAGTTCGCCGATGACGACCAAGTCGACATGCGCTTCCATCAGATGTGGAAGCCATCTGCTTCGGAGGCCTGGACCATCACCTCCGACCAGGAGTCCATGTCGGAGGCAACTGCAGCGTCAGACAGCCAGGCTGGAGCCGGCGGACGGGCTGAGGGTGAGGATAAGTCCGAGCCCGGCGGACCAGCCAATCCCAAGGACAAGGCCAGGCCAGCCCCGCAGCCCGGGCAGAAGGCCGAGTCCAAGGCAACGGCGAAGCCTAAGGCAAAGACAGAGCCGAGCACACAAGCCGACGCAGACGGACCGCCCGAGCCGTCTGCCGACAGCTAGCTAGCTAGCCAGCGGTCTCAGGAAGAGCTCGCACGACCGTGCCTATCTTCCCGGCGCGCCTGCCGAGGGCTGGCTAGGAACTTGCCCAGCCGGCAAGCCGCGGCCAAGAAGCGCTGTGGCTATCGCCGCGATGCCTTCGCCGCGGCCAGTGAGGCCGAGCCCATCGCTCGTCGTTGCCGACAGGCTGACAGGCGCACCGCTGAGCGCAGCCGACAGGGCTTGCTGGGCCTCGTCTCGCCTAGTGGACAGTCGCGGCCGATTGCAAATGACTTGGACCGCCACGTTCCCGATACAAAATCCTGCGGCGGCGGTCAGTCTGGCAGTCTCCTTCAGCAACGCGGTACCTGAAGCACCGGCCCATTCTGGCCGGTCGGTGCCGAACTGGCTACCGAGGTCACCCAGGCCAGCTGCCGACAACAGAGCGCTACACGCTGCATGCGCAGCGACATCGCCGTCAGAATGACCGCTGAGGCCATCCTCATCCGGCCATAGCAAACCAGCGAGGTAAAGCGGCCGCCCGCGGCCTATCGGGTGAACATCGACACCGATGCCGACTCTGGGCAACTCGTCGGGCATTAGCCTCAGGACGCGAGAATCTCGTCGAGAAGGGCCTCAGCCTTGTCCTCGTTGGTCTTCTCCGCGAGGGCTAGCTCGCTGACCAGGATTTGCCTGGCTTTCGCCAGCATCCGCTTCTCGCCGGCAGATAGACCGCGTTCACGGTCTCGCCGCCATAGATCACGGACGACCTCGGCGACCTTGTTCACGTCACCCGAGGCGAGCTTTTCCAGGTTCGCCTTGTACCGGCGGGACCAATTGGTCGGCTCTTCCGTATACGGCGCGCGCAACACCTCAAATACGCGCTCCAGCCCTTCCTGTCCGACCACGTCCCGCACGCCAACTAGCTCAGCGTTATCTGCGGGAACACGCACAGTCAGGTCGCCCTTGTCGACCTTGAGCACGAGGTAAGTCCTATCCTCACCTTTGATCGAACGGGTCTCGATCTCTTCGATCCGAGCAGCCCCATGATGGGGGTAGACGACGGTGTCGCCGACCTTGAAAGACATGTGGCAAGTACCCCTTCCGCTGAACGTATCTTACCACGTCCGGCAGTGGCGATTAGCCGTCGTTAGTGGCAAAGGTGCAGGTCAATGGCGCAGTTAGGGACGATCAATCTGAGTGTGACCAGCGACGATAACAACTGCAAGGCCTCGCAGAGCGCAGGTGTCGGCGTGAATCAGCAGGTGCGGCCGCCAATCTGGGCACGGTTCGGAGTGACCGGCAGTACTGGGACGGGCATCACCGGGCCATACTGAAAGTAGACGTTCGCTCCGCTGGAGAGGTAAGCGTGAACCCAGGCAGCGAACCGGAACGGGACAACACTGGCCTGCCACCGGTCGACATCGAGATCCCCGATGATGCGCGGGAGCTCGATCGTGACGTGCAGGCTTACCACCGGGAGCAGCGCGCCCTTCGGCGGCAGCGGCGAAGCCTGCGGCTGCGCGGCTCCCTTGGCAAGGAAGGCATTGTCCTGCCGCTGTTGGCTTGCTGCCTGATCTTGGCTCTTATCACTGGAACCTTGCTCACTGTCTTCAGCGCGACCTCTGATGTCGGGCGGTCGCCAACTACGCCCCCTGGTAATCACCCCAGCACCAGACCAGGCAACTCTGCCCGGCAATCCACTGCCGGGTCCAATTCGCCAAGGTCAGCACCGCAAGCCAAGGGCGCACAATCAGCATCGGCGAACGTCCCGTCTTCCGGGCCTGCGACCGCGGGCAGATCGCGGCCGCGGAACTCGAATCCGGCAAAGTCCCCCGCAACCCGATCGACAACCCCCGCTGCGGGCAAACCCGCCACAGGCGCCCGGGCGGCAGCAGGGTATGCGTCTACCTCCACCCCGGCCACCCTGTCTAGCGCAATCACCCTGGTCCGGACCGCCGGGACGCTGCCACCGGGTGTCCTAGCCGTCGGAACCCGACCAGTGCAGCTCGCGGACGTTAGCCACGCAGTGCTCGTGCTCCTGCCGGCCGGGTGCAATTGCGGCACCACCGTCGCCCGGGTGGCTGGCGTGGCGCGGCGGGCCGGCGCGCAGGCTTATCTGATCGGGACCAGCCAGACCAGTGGCACAGCTCGCAAGCTGGCGACTCGGCTGCACAGCCGACCCCGCATGCACGTCGAGGCGGCCCTCGATACCGGCGACGCCCTCCGCGGTCACTATAAACACCACGGACTGACAGCCATAGTGGTCACACGAGGCAAGCATGTCCTCGTGGCACAGAGGCTCAAGCCGGGCGACAACCTGACTGATCTGGCACGGACGCTGGCTCGCTGATGCCCGGATGCCTACCTGGCTGACCGCCAGCCCCTCGAACCACCATCACATCCCGACGTGCCGCGTCGTTTTGGGAAGCCGGCATGCATAATTTGCGGGCCGGCGCCGAGCCGGCAAGCCAATATGGCTACGCTTTGCGACGTCTCAGGGACAAACCTCAGGACGAGGGGAGCATGCCGTGATCCGGTTCGGCTTGAGAGCTGGGCGGCCGCGTCGGCTGTTGCTTGTTTTGGCGGCCACGCTGTTGCCGGTGCTGGCTGGATGCGAGGCCGGGAACAACGCGCCCACTGTCAGTTTCCACCAGCCGACCGACGCCACAGGCACGACCGTCTCAGACGATCAGCTGGCGATCAGGAATGTGTTCGTGCTCGGCACGCCACTCGGCGGCAGCCTGCAACCCGGTGAATCGGCTGGCCTGTACTTCGCGGTGATCAACAGCGGTCGCGCAGACCGGCTCGTCAGCATCACCGCACCAGGAACCTCCCCCTCGGTCACGCTTCCCGGCGGAGGCATTAACGTCCGGTCCCTGCACCCGGTGTTTCTCCAGGGGCCGGTGACGCAGGCTTACCTCACCGACTTGAGCCGAACGGTGACCAACGGGTCGAGCATCAAGATCGTGATGCATTTCCTGCGCGCCGGACCGGTCACGCTGCAAGTGCCCGTCTTCGCCAGGACACAGAATTTCTTCGCCTTCGGCCAGCCGCCCACACCGACTCCCAGCCCCACCGCGACGGCCACAGCGGGCCATCGCCACCACCGCAGGCCCAGCCCCACGCCGACACCCAGCGCGACGTCTTAGCGCAGTTACTGGGCTGTCCTTTCAGCCGACCGGCTCGAACTTGTAGCCAAGCCCGCGGACTGTCACGATGTGGCGCGGATTGGTGGGATCGGTTTCGATCTTGGCCCGCAGCCGCTTAACGTGCACGTCCAACGTCTTGGTATCGCCCACGTAGTCGGCGCCCCACACCCGGTCAATGAGCTGCATCCGGGTGAGCACCCGGCCAGCGTTGCGCAGCAGCACTTCGAGCAACTCGAATTCCTTCAGCGGAAGCTGTACCTGCTCGCTGCGAACCGTGACCACGTGCCGCTCTACGTCCATCCGCACCGGGCCGGACTCCATGATCGCGCTAACCGGCTCGTCGGCATCGCCACGCCGACGCAGTACTGCCCGCATCCGGGCAACCAGTTCCCGAGAGGAGAACGGCTTGGTCACATAATCGTCAGCGCCAAGCTCCAGCCCGACAACCTTGTCAATCTCGCTGTCCTTAGCAGTCAGCATGATCACCGGTACATTCGACCGCTCGCGCAAGGTGCGGCAGACCTCGCTGCCGGGCAAGCCGGGCAACATCAGGTCGAGCAGCACCAGGTCGGCACCGGTGCGATCGAATGTCTCAATCGCGTCGGGGCCTGTCGGGCACACTGCGACTTCGAATCCTTCTTTGCGCAGCATGTACGACAGCGCATCGCTGAAGGATTCTTCGTCCTCGACAACGAGCACTCTTGTCACTTGACTGCCTCCCTGACAGATCGCGCCTCGGCGTGGTCCCTATGCCTGCTGGAGTGTTCCGCGGTCCCCGCCGCCTTCTCAGACGGGTGTGTCGCGCGCTCGGCGCGGTCTTTGCCACTACGGTCTGCCCGGTCGCCATCGGCTGACCGGCGCTGGCGAACCGGCAGTCGGAGAGTGAAGGTGGAGCCGTTCCCCTCTTGACTCCACACAGTGACATTGCCGCCGTGCGCCGCCGTCACGTGCTTGACGATCGCCAACCCAAGGCCAGTGCCGCCGGTCGCTCGTGATCGAGCCGGGTCGACCCGGTAAAACCGTTCGAAGATGCGCTCACGGTCCCGCTCAGGGATACCGATGCCCTGGTCGGTCACGCTGATTTCGGCCATCCAGCTCGCCGACATCCGGGTGGTGACCAGCACCCTGGTCCGGTCTGGGCTATAGGCGACTGCGTTCTCCAGCAAGTTGCGAAGAGCGGTCACCAACAGGTCCTCGTCGCCCAGAATCGAAATGCCGCGTTCGCCAGTGACCGCCAGCGAGATCCCTCTGGCTGATGCCCTCATTCGGCACCTGTCCAGCGCTTCAGCGACAACTGCGTCGAGCGCAACCGGGCTCGGGTCAGGGACCGGCTCGGCTGCCTGAATTCTCGACAACATGATCAAGTCTTGCACCAGGTCAGTAAGCCGGGAAGCCTCCTGGCGCATCCGTCCGGCGAACCGCAAGACGGCTTCCGGGTCGTGCGCTGCCTCCTCAACTGTCTCCGCCAGCAGTGTCAGCGCGCCGACCGGAGTCTTGAGCTCATGGCTGATATTGGCTACGAAGTCCCGGCGGACTTCATCCACCCGGCGGCTCTCGGTCTGGTCCTCAGCCAGCAGCAAGATCAGCCCGCCATCCCCAACTGACGGGCCGAGCGGCGCAACGCGCACCGCGAAGCTGGTGGCACGCCCGCCGAAACGGCTGGTCATGATGTCGATCTCGCCTTCGCGAGGCAGCCCCTCACGGCGAACCTGGCGGGCTAGGGCGAGCAACTCACCGACAGCCAGCCGATCATCGTCAACGAGGCCGAACTCGCGGGCAGCAGCGCTGGAGGTTAGAACCCGGTCCTCGCTGTCCAGGACCACTGCAGATGAAAGGAGAACTGCAAGTACTGAGCTAACCCCAGGCGGGAGGCCGTCTGCCTCAATGAGATCTGTGCCTGGCATGTCCGAAGACATGAGTGCTTGCACCCCCATCTCCACGCTCCGATGTTAAACGCGCAACCACGTCTAGCCCACCGGTGTACCGACCTACGTGCGGCTATTGGCGAAATGTTCACTTCGCTGTTTGCCGCCGTCCATGTCGATTCTGCCCTCTCGGCACACATCGCGCGAATACCGATTCAAGAGATAGTGCACTCACCGGTGACAAGGCGCCAGAGTCGAACATGGCCAGCAATGCATACGTTTGCAGCGACGTCGGCTGAGCGCAAGATGACATAAGCAACTCTTCTCCCGAAGGATCTGGCGATCTGTACCATTTGAGGTCGCTCCGAAGCGGCCGGCCAGAGCTTCCTGGCCGAACTTCCGCCGAGATCAGCGCCCCTGCGCCGCCACAGCGGCAGCAGCCTTCGCCGCCGCCTCTGGATCGAGATACCGCCCGCCGGCCTGAACGGGCCGGAATCCCCCGTCAAGCTCGTAGACCAGCGGCATGCCGGTCGGGATGTTGAGTTCGGCGATCTCCGCGTCCCCGACCATGTCGAGGTGCTTGACCAGGGCGCGCAGCGAGTTGCCATGTGCGACGACCAGCACCATTCGGCCGGCCGCGAGGTCCCCGATGATCACGTCGTGCCAGTACGGGAGCATCCGCGCGACGACATCGCGCAGGCACTCTGTTCTGGGCAGCAGCTCGTCCGGAAGCAGCGAGTAGCGCGGATCACTTGCCTGCGACATCGGATCATCGTCCGACAACGGCGGCGGCGGCACGTCATATGAGCGGCGCCACAACATGAACTGCTCGTCGCCATACTCCTGCCTTGTCTGTGCCTTGTCCTTGCCCTGCAGAGCACCGTAATGCCGCTCGTTGAGCCGCCAGGTCCGGTGCACTGGCAGCCAGGCCAGATCCGCAACGCCCAGCGCGATGTTGGCCGTTTCAATTGCGCGGCTGAGGACTGAGGTATGGAGCACGTCGGGCCGCAACCCAGCCTCGGCAAGCAATCGCCCGGCATGCTCGGCCTCCGCTCGGCCGCGGTCGGATAGCGCGGCGTCGACCCAGCCTGTGAACAGGCCTTTTGCATTCCAGTCGCTCTCGCCGTGCCTGATCAGGATCAGGGTGCTCATGGCCGGAATCCTAGCCGGTTGCGCTCAGCCGGGCCGATCGGCCGCAGTTGCCCACCGTGGTGAATACCACGTGCAAGCCGGGCAGGTTAGCCGGGAACATGCAGGCGAACCTTGCGGTTTGAGATTCCGGAGGTGCATGCCTGTGCCGCGACGCTCCCCAAGGCGGATCGCGACCGTCAGCGTTCACACATCGCCGCTTGAACAGCCGGGTACCGGCGACGCAGGCGGCCTTAACGTGTATGTCGTCGAAGTGGCCAAGCGACTGGCCGCGCGTGGCGTCGAGGTGGACATTTTCACCAGGGCGGTGTCTCGCGACCAGCCCCAGGTGCACGAACTGGCGCCAGGTGTCCTGGTCCGGCACCTAGCCGCAGGCCCATTCGAGGACCTCGACAAATCAGACTTGCCTGGGCAACTGTGCCAGTTCACCTTCGAGTTGCTCAGAACAGAGGCAGCGCATGCACCTGGCAGGTATGACCTGGTGCACGGGCATTACTGGCTTTCTGGCCAGGTTGGGGCGGTGGCCAAGGAGCGATGGGGCGTCCCTCTGGTCCAGTCCATGCACACCCTCGGCAAGGTGAAGAACGCGGCCCTCGCTGACGGTGACACTGCTGAGCCCGCAATCAGGCTGCGCGGAGAGGCCGAGGTCGTCTCATGTGCCGATCGCCTCGTCGCCAACACCGACGATGAGGCGCAGCAACTCATCGGTCACTATGCCGCAGACCCGGCCCGGATCACGACCATCAACCCGGGCGTGGACCTATCTGTCTTCCGGCCAGGATCCCAGCGTCTCGCCCGCCAGCAGCTCGGGCTGCCCGCCGACGGCATCGTTCTGGTCTTTGCCGGCCGGGTGCAGCCGCTCAAGGCGCCGGATGTAGTGCTGCATGCGGCGGCGCAACTGATCAAGGACGACCCAGGCTTGGCCGAACGGCTGACAGTCGCCTTTGTTGGCGGGCCAAGCGGATCTGGGCGCCAGGACCCCGACGGTCTCGTTGAGTTGGCTGCGCGGCTGGGCCTTTCTGGCATCGTTCGGCTAGAGCCGCCTTGTCCCCAGCCTGAGCTCGCGCAATGGTACCGGGCCGCCACCCTGGTGATGGTGCCGTCGCATTCAGAGTCCTTCGGGCTGGTCGCGGTGGAAGCGCAAGCATGCGGAACTCCGGTCGTGGCGGCAGCGGTGGGCGGGCTGCGCACAGCCGTCCGGCACGGATATTCCGGTGTCTTGGTCGAATCGCGCGATCCGGGTCACTATGCGCGGGCAGTACGTGACCTGCTTGCAGCACCAGCGACGATAGCCAGGTTGCGACACGGCGCACGCGAGCACGCATCTAAGTTTGGCTGGTCAGCCACCGTGGACTCGCTCTTGCACCTATATGCCGCAGTGACGACCGAGGCTGCCACAGTAGAGGCGTGAGCACACAAGCAGACACCGGCCGCTCTGGCCAGGTAAGTGCCGCGGCGGCGCTCGCCAAGGCCCTCGACAGCCTGGATGTCGACTACGAGTCTCCTGAGCCTGGCAGCTACCTGGTCAAGCTGCCAGGACAGCACAAGCTCGCCACTATGGCCTGGCTGATCGCTGGCGCCCACAGCCTGCACGTTGAGGCTTTCTTTTGCCGCCAGCCGGACGAGAACCACGCCGAGTTCTACCGCTACTTGCTCGAGCACAATTCGCGCACTTACGGCGTGCATTTCGCCCTTGATCCGACCGGCGATGTGTACCTGGTCGGCCGCCAGCCTTTGTCAGCGATCAGCGCTGACGAAGTAGACCGGCTTCTTGGCTGCGTGCTGAGCTACGCAGACGAAACCTTTGACCAGGCCCTGATGATCGGTTTCGCCTCAGCTATTCGAAAGGAGTACGCCTGGCGGGTCAAGCGTGGCGAGAGCCTCGCCAACCTGCAGGCGTTCGGCCGGCTCACCGGAGCCGATCGAGTTGGCCGGGGTCCGCGATTCGGTGAAGGCGCGATCTGAGTCGGCCGTCGTGGGCCAGTAGCGGGCTGATCAGGACCGGACGAGCCGCGCTACTGCGTCAGCCGCCTCCTTGACCTTCGTCTCAGCCTCCGGTCCGCCCCGTTCGATCGCCTCAGCTACGCAGTGTCCCAGATGATCTTCGAGTAGCCCGACCGCCACTGCTTGCAAGGCTCTGGTCGCCGCCGAGATCTGAGTCAGCACCTCGATGCAGTAGGTGTCCTGCTCGACCATTCGCTGCAGGCCGCGAACCTGGCCTTCGATCCTGCGCAGCCGTTTCAGGTAGGCGTCTTTATCCTGCGCGTATCCGTGCATGCCTTGACCGTACCTGGCGCCGCGAAACTCTGGCCCGATCTGCCGGCCCGATCTGCTGGGATCGTGCTGAGCCGCACTTGCTAGCTGCAATGCCATTGCTGCCTGGGCACGGTAGAAAGGTATAAGCACTCTTGCCATGGAAGGACGGCGCAATGCCCCACGACGACGTACGCGCCGCAGCTCGCGAGCGCGATCGGGGCATGCGCAGGATTGGCCAGATCACGATCATCGTCCCGGCCAAGCCGTCAAAGTTGTCTGGCGGCGTGGGCCAGGTGGTCTCGGGTAGATCGTGACTCAGCTCCAAATTGCGACGGACACCTTCCCGGTGTTCGGCACTACTGCTGTTTTGCTCGTCGCCGATCCCCGTGCGGTCGGGCAGGCGCGCAAGATCGCAGACGGCGTGCTGGCGGACATCGATCATGCATGTAGCCGGTTCCGGCCGGATTCGGAGTTGTCTCAGCTAAACGCCGCTGGCGGCCGAGCCGTGACGATCAGCGCTACATTTACTGCGCTTATCTCGGCAGCGCTGCGCGCGGCGAGGCTGACCGGTGGCGACGTCGATCCCACCTGCGCCAGGGCTCTGCTTGGCCTTGGTTACGACCGCGATTTCGACGCGATGCGTGAAGCTGAGGGGGACGAATCGCGGCGCAACGGCCCCCTCTGGCCCGTCGGCCCAATCCCGGGCTGGCGCTGTGTGCACCTGGACCGGGAAAAGCGGCGGGTATGGCTGGAACGCGGGGCCCAGATCGACCTCGGCGCGACCGCAAAAGCCTGGGCGGCCGATAAGTGCGCCGAGCAGATTGCCAGCCGGCTGGACTGCGGCACCCTCATCAGTCTGGGCGGAGACATCGCCGTGGCCGGGACCCCTCCTGCCGACGACTGGCAGGTCAGAGTTACTGACGACCACGCCGCGCCGCAGAATGCTCCAGGGCAGACCGTCACGATCAGCAGCGGCGGGCTGGCCACGTCGAGCACGACCGTGCGTACCTGGAAGTACGGCGGACGGCAAGTGCATCACATCATCGATCCGGCCACCGGCGACCCGGTCCGGTCCTGCTGGCGCACTGTGAGCGTGGCCGCTGGAAGCTGCGTCGACGCCAATACCGCCAGTACTGCTGCGATCATTCGCGGCGCGGCAGCGCCTGATTGGCTGTACTCCGTCGGGCTGCCAGCACGGCTGGTGCGACAGGATGGCACAGTGCAGACGACCGCAGGCTGGCCAGACGACAGCGGGCCAGGCGAGGCCGCGTGATCAGCACAGCTGCCATCCTCACCGCCCGGCCGGGCGCGATAGTCGTGACGTCCTCGACGCCGCTGTGGTACACGACCAGGGCAACTGGCCTGGTGGCACTGGTCCTGCTGACCCTGAGCATGGCCCTCGGGCTTGCCTCGTCCCTGCGCTTCCAGAGCCAAGAGTGGCCCAGATTCGTCACCCTCGGCCTGCACCGAAACGTCTCGTTGCTGGCACTCGCGTTCACCGTTATCCACGTGCTGACCACTGTCCTTGACAACTTTGTCGCCATCCCCTTGCAGGACGCGTTCGTGCCGTTCATCGGCACCTACCGGCCGCTATGGGTCGGGTTCGGAGCCATCGGGTTCGACTTGATGCTGGCGCTGATCATCACGAGTTTGCTGCGTGTCAGGATGACTTTGCGGGCCTGGCGACTTGTGCACTGGGGTTCCTACCTCTGCTGGCCGGTAGCGGTGCTGCACGGGCTCGGCACCGGCACCGATACGCCAGTGCGCTGGGTCCTGCTGCTGACAGCCGCTTGTGTCCTGCCAATCGTCGCCCTGACTGTCTGGCGGCTGGCCCAAGCTTGGCCGTCTCGGCCTGTCGCAGCCGCCGCGGGCATCGTGATGATTCTCGCGACCCTCATAGCCGGCACGGCATGGCTGCGCTCGGGCCCGCTCGCTCCACACTGGTCGGTCAGGTCCGGAACGAAAACTGCTCAGGCGCACAAGAGCGCCCAGGCCGGCCAGGCCGCGAACGGCACTTCCTCGACTGGTCAATGACAGCTCACTACGCAACGAGTGCTCCGACAGCGCGGCCGGTACTGCCGAGCCCATCGTGGCGGTCGCGATGACCGGCCGACATGAACTTCGGGTCAACCCGATTAAATGCGACGCGCACGGCGTCTGCATCGAGCTTCTTCCCGAGCTCATCAGGTCTGATCCCTGGGGGTACCCGATCATTGCCCCGGGACCGGTGCCAAGCCAGCTGCTGCCATTGGCAAAGCGGGCAGTTGCCGACTGCCCGACTCTGGCGCTGCTGCTCACGTCCGGGCGTTAGCGCAGAAGCGCAGCGGGGCCACTACGATCGCCTAGGGCCCGGCGACCACAACTGTGGCCTGGCCACGAGCAAGTGCGGAGGCATCATGGGTCCACTCACCGGCGTACGCGTTGTCGAAATCGCCAGCCTGGCGCCGGCCCCGTTCGGCTGCATGATCCTGGCTGATCTTGGTGCAGATGTGTTGCGTGTCGATCGGGCGGAGCGAAGCGGACCGCAGGCGCGCCAGCCGAACGACCCACTCAGCCGTGGCCGCCGCTCGATTGGCCTCAACTTGAAAGACCCTGCCGCGATCGAACTGCTGCTCAAACTGGTGGATCAGTCCGACGTGCTGGTTGAGGGGTTCAGGCCTGGCGTGGCCGAGCGGCTCGGCTTCGGACCCGATATCTGCGCGCAGCGTAACCCGGGCCTTATTTTTGCCCGCATGACTGGCTGGGGCCAGGACGGGCCGCTCGCGCCCACAGCCGGGCATGACATCAACTACATCGCTATTTCTGGCGCGCTAAGCCCGGTCGGCCGGGCCGGAGAGTCGCCAGTCCCGCCGATCAACTTCCTGGGTGACTTCGGCGGTGGCGGCATGCTGATGGCCCTGGGCATCCTTGCCGCCTTGGTGGAACGCGCAAGTTCTGGACTTGGCCAGGTCGTGGACGCCGCCATGGTGGACGGCTCGGCCCTGCTCACGTCGTTCCTCTACGGCATGCGCGCGTCAGGCGCCTGGCAAGACAAGCGCGGTAGCAATCTGCTTGACGGCGGTGCGCCGTTCTATGACACCTACGCCACCGCAGATGGTGAGTACATGGCTATTGGCGCGCTGGAGCCGCAGTTCTATGCGGCATTGCTGCGCGGACTTGACCTTGCCGATGCGGGACTGCCCGATCAGCATGATCGCACTGGCTGGCCGGTGCTCCGGCAACGATTTGCCGAGACATTCGCCAGCCGGACGCGTGCTGAATGGGAGCACATTTTCGCCGCCACTGACGCGTGCGTCGCTCCAGTGCTGAGCCTGGCCGAGGCGCCGGTGCATCCACATGCCCTAGAGCGCGGCGCATTTGTAGAGGTCAACGGACTGACACAGCCAGCGCCTGCGCCACGTTTCGGGCGCACGTCCGCCGGCCCACCCCCCGCACCGCCACGCCTTGGCGCCCATACCGACGCCGTACTTGCCGACCTTGGCCTGTCAGCGGCCGACGTTGCGGACCTGCGTGCCAGGGGCGTGGTCGGGTAGGGGTTCTGTCTTGTGGTTAGCCGGTTGCTCAGTCCTATTCGGGCCAGGTTCAGCACCGCCCAGGACGCGGAGATATTGCGCCTGGCGTTGCCGGCAGCTGGCGCGCTGATCGCTGAACCTCTCTTCCTGCTCGCCGATTCTGCAATCGTCGGCCGTCTCGGGACAGTGCCACTTGGCGGCCTCGGTGTCGCCAGCCAGGCCCTGACCACGCTGGTGGGCGTCTCGATTTTCCTTGCCTACGGCACGACGGCAGCAGTAGCGCGACAACTCGGAGCCGGGAACCGCAGCGCGGCGATCCGCCAGGGCATCGACGGGCTCTGGCTGGCCGCCGCGATCGGTGCGGCGGTCCTGGCGGTCTGCTGGCCGCTGGCACCGCGGCTCGTCGCGGCGTTCGGCGGTACGCCTGCTGTGAGCCAGCAAGCGATCACCTACCTGCGGATCAGCCTGATCGGCGCACCGTCCATGCTCGCCGTCCTGGCCGGCACTGGAGTGCTGCGCGGCCTGCAAGACACCCGCACTCCGCTCGTGGTCGCGGTTGTCGCCAACGCCGTGAACATAGCGCTGAACGCCACGTTCGTACTCGGCCTGCACTGGGGCATCGCCGGATCAGCTTGGGGCACTGTCATCGCCCAGGTCGGCACCAGCGCTGCCTATCTTGTCGTGGTCGGGCGCGGTGCGCGCCGGGCTGGCGTGGGGTTCGGCCCCGACGTGGCAGGCGTCCGGGCGGCCGCGTTCGCAGGCGCTTCCCTCGTGCTACGCACACTGGCGCTGCAGGCTGTCTTGGTGCTAATGACGGCGATCGCGGCAAGGCAGTCCGACGCCGCGGTCGCGGCGCACCAGATCGCCATGCGGATCTGGAACATCTTCGTACTCGCACTCGACGCCATCGCTATCGCCGGGCAGGCCATCACCGGCCGGTATCTGGGCGCTGGGGACGTGGCAGGCGCGCGGGCGGCCACCACGCGGATGATCGCCTGGGGCGCTGCTTACGGGATGTTGTTCTCAGCTGTCCTGCTGGCAATCCGTCCGGTGATACCAGACCTTTTCGGCGTGGCACCGGAAGTGCGCGGTCTGTTGCTCGCCGTGCTGCTCGTGGTCATCGTCCAGCAGCCGATCGCCGGAGTCGTATTCGTGCTCGACGGCGTGCTCATTGGCGCTGGTGATCAGGACTACCTGGCTCTGGCTGGACTGGTGACGCTCGGCGTCTTCGCCGCAGCTGCAGCCGTCATAGTCGCCAGCGGCGGCGGACTAGTCGCGCTGTGGGTTGCCTACGCGCTCTGGATGCTGGCCAGGTTCGCCACTCTCACGATCCGTGCGCGCGGCTCCGGCTGGTTGGTTACCGGCGCAGTCCGGTCGTGATCAGAAGGCGTCACTGTTCACACCCTTCTGCACGAGAACGAAATGAGCCGAATCTGGCGGGCACTCGATGACCTTCACGTCATCTGGCAGCTTGCGCAGGAGCGCGCGAGCTTCATCGGCCTGGGTGCCGGAAACAGCGAAACTGCCATAAGCATGAACGGCAACACCGTCCAGCGTTTGGGCGATCACCTCCTGAACTGAAGCCATCGCGCTCAATGCCCGATCGCAACCTCGACGATCTTGAACACCACGGCGCCCATGGCGACGACCAGATAAACCCACATGCCGATCAGGCCTACTCGCCGAGCCATCGACATTGGCGCTGGGGCGAGCATCGCCAGCCTGGGCATTCGCCAGCTCTCCCGGCTCACAACATCTGGCTTGGTAAGTGCACGCGAGTCGGGCGACTGCGCGGAGCGGCCGAGATTCACCTCATTGTCGACCGACTGGCCAGACTGCGCCAACTGCGGCCCGGCGAAAGCCAGCCGGCCAGCCACACGCCGCCGCAGCGACGCACCAAACCCGCTTCGTCCTACAAGCACCGCGCCAGCAAGGAGCGCAGCTGCACAGCACCCCACCAGGATCGCGACAATCTGGCGCGGCGTGATGCCAGGAAATACGACTGCCGCGGTGAGGATCAGCGAGAGCGCGACGAGCCCTGCGATAACGGCACCGCTGAAGGCGTTCGTCAGTCGGCCATTCACCCACGGCCCAAGCACTGCGCGGTCGTTGCACAGCATCAGCAAGAACACCGTTGAGCTAGGCAAGAGGACTCCGGCCAGCACCTGCACGCCCTCGGTGATGAGGCCGAGCGGTGAACCGGGAAGCAGCACGACCGCTGCCGCTCCAGCGATCAGCCCGGCGTACATGAGGTAGAAACCCTTCGCATGGCTGACGCCGCGATGCAGGGAGTGCTTCAGGCCGAGTGCATCACCCAGCGCATACGCGGTGGATAGCGACACTGCGAACGCCCCGATCATGGCAGCGTCCAGCAGCGCGACCGCAAACAATGCGCCGACTGCCTTGCCCGCATAGGCGGCCACGCCTGCCGCCAGACCTGCCGCGTCAGTGTAGTGACCAGCTCCGGCAGTGCCAGAGAAGGCAGCTGCCATGATGCCCATGATCGCCGCCCCGCCAACAATCACCACGCCGATGCCGATGATCAGGTCGACCTTCTCATAGGGGATGAACCTCGGCGTTATCCGCTTGTCGACGACATAGGACTGCTGGAAGAACAACTGCCACGGCGCCACCGTGGTGCCGACGACGCCGATAACCAGCAACATCACGGTGTCGAGCTGGCTGCTGCCACCTGGCATCGTCGGCAGCATGAAACCGCTTGCCATCTGTCCGACTGGCGGGTGGGCAAGAAAGTAGACCGGGATCAGCAGCAGCGACCCGACACAGAAGATCATCGCGATTCGCTCGAACCTGCGCAGGCTGCCCGTCATCGCAGACGCGATGATCACGCCGGCGGCGAGCACGACAGCGACGATCTTCGGCAGGCCCAGATAGCCAGCTGCAAGCGTGATGCCGATGAATTCGGTCATGATCGTCAAGGCGTTTAGCGCGAACAGTGTGATCACGCTGAAGGTGCCCCAGAACCGGCCAAACCGCTCCAAGATCAACCGGGCGTATCCGACCCCGGTGACCGCACCGAGGCGGAGCACCATCTCCTGGTTCACATACAAGACCGGGATGAGCAGCAAAAAGGTCCAGAGCAGGTGCGTGCCGTAGTTCTGGCCAGCCTGGCCGTAGACCGAAAACGCGCCCGCGTCGTTGTCCCCCACCATGACGATGAGACCGGGACCGACTATGGCTAGCAGCGTCTTCAGCTTCGCCGAGGTCGACCTGCGTGCGCCAACGTCGTCAACGGAAATCGTGCCCAGCGCGCCGCGAATGTCGCCTACTTGGGCAGCGTCGAACGCCGCACCGCGGACGTCCGATGTTGCTGAAGTCACGGCGGACCACCCCTCTCACCGCCATCGCGGCGGGGTAGGGGGGCATGCGCAGCCCAGTACGACAGGCCAAATGGGCCAGCCGAGCCCGAGGAATCGGGGCTAAGCGCTAGCTAGCGCGCACATGCCCAAGGCAGGCGGGGTTAACGGCGAGGGGCCATTTTCGGCCCGGACTATCAGGGTCCATTACTCGCCTCCCTCCTGCCGCGGCCAAACCGCGCCATGCTCAGGTGCCGCTACCGCGCGGGCACGTCACTATCCGGGCACCAAAGAGGGCTGCAGGACCCAGCGAAGATCGCCATGGCTGACGGCACCTCCCTCGTAAGAGCTTTGGCACTCCACGGCGTAGCGAGCGAACCGCCCGCAGCCACCTGGCCTCACCCCTTGCTCCGGGGAGAGGTGTCCTGATCCGGAGCGTCTCTCGACGGGTGGGATCAGTGGCCTATATCCGCGTAGACGCCTCACCTAACAAGGTGTCCGAAATTGCAAGCTACTCGAGGATGCCCGTTATTCCCGCCCAGTGTCAAGCCAGCTACCTCAGACAACGTCCTATTCAGGCTCCCTTCCGAGGGCGTCAGGCCGCTCCGCGGCCTCCCTGCGACGCCAGTCCTCAGGCAAGGTCACCTCCAGGACATCGTCGACAGTGATCAAGCCGATCATCTTCCGGTAGTCGTCCACCACCGGAATGGTGATCAAGTTGTAGTCACTCATCAGTACGGCCACATCAACCACGTCAGTCGCCGCCCCGACCCGAACCGGATCCTCCTCAAATACGGCACTAACAGGTGCCGCCGGATCGGCCTGGACCAGCGCGACCAATCGCGCGACGCCGGACAGCCTGCCGCGATCGTCGATCACGTGCACGCTGGTCAGAGCCTCGGGTTGAAGAGTCGCCGAACTGGCCACAACCCCGAGCGCATCGCCGACAGTGGCCTTGGCGGAGACGGTTACGTAATCCATGCCCATAAGGCCGCCAGCGCTAGTCGGATTGAAGCCCATAAGCGTCAGCACCTTCGCCCGTTGCGCGCTGGGCAGCAGGTCCAGAACTGGCTGCCGGCGCCGCTGCGGCAACTCGGAAATCGCGTCGGCCGCATCGTCAGCCCGCATCCGGCCAAGAACCCCGGCGATGTCGGCGTCCGTACGGGCGCCCAGCAATCTGGAGGCTAGGTCTTCGTCCAGCTCTTCGAAAACGTCGGCCTCAAGCTCAGGGTCCGCATGTACCTGGCCCAGTATCTCGGTCTCCTCGTCTCTGGAGGCAGACTCGAGCAGGTCGGCTATCTGTGCCGGCCGAAGTCGGCGGATCCGGCCGAATGGGCTCCTGGACAGGGCGCTTCCGGTATGCCCGATGAGCGGCTCGAACTTCGCCCACTCCCGGAAGGCGTGGCCTTTGCCCTCGGCTGCGCCGAGCCCGCCAAGCAGGCGCCTTGGCCTGCGGTGGCTATCTACGCCGGTCACGACCCACTCACCGTTGCCGGGCGCGAGCTCTAGATCACTCGCCTTTATCCATTGCGCACTTTCGACGTCTAGCAGGCGGTGCCCGAGCACGTCGGCGCGCAGCAAAACCTCGCCCTCGCGGCGCCCGAACTGGCGCAGGTCAAGCCTGGCGCTGGTAAGGCGGAGCTCTGAGCCGTCCAGGCTTGATACTTGATCTATGGGAACGAACAGCGACCGGCCAGCCACAGTCGCGACCAGGCCGGTGACGACAGGCTGCTCTGCTCCACGCAATCGAACGATGACGTCAGAAAGGCGCCCGATCGACCCACCGTGCTTGTCGGTCACCGGCTGGCGTAGCAGGTCAGACAGGTGCAACGACCGGAATCCGCCAGCCCGCGCATCGGGCCCGGCGGGAGTGGTGCTCATGAGCCTTCAGCCTGCCACGGCGTGACCGGCGGCGCGACCGTCTGGCCCGGCTTGTGCACTTTGCCATGCCTGACTCCAAAGAGCGAGGGCAGGGCACATCTCCCAGGCAGCACCGATTCAGCCCGTGCCCGGTATCCCCAGGTGTCGCGTTGCAATGGTATGAAGTTCGCGACGGGGTGCAGTCAAGGAAAGGCGCAGCTGCGTGGCCATACGGAGTGCTGTCGGCACGCTCGGCCGGGGAAACGGCTCGGTGGAGGGCCTTGGCTACACGCTGAAGCGCAAGCTGCTCGGCAAGCCGCTTATTAACGAGCAACTCGGCGAGCAGCGGCTGTCCAAGACGATCGCGCTCGGCGTGCTGTCCCCTGACGGGATCTCGTCCTCGGCCTACGGCACCGAGGAAATCCTCATCGAGCTGTTCATCGGCGGACTTGGCATCACGGCGTTCGCGGTGCTGTTGCCGATCACCGGGGTCGTGCTGTTCGTCATGGCGCTGGTGGTCCTGTCGTACCGCGAGGTCGTCATGGTCTACACAAGGGCCGGCGGCTCGTATGTGGTGGCACGGGAGAACTTCGGACCGCGAGTCGCGCAGATCGCCGCGCTGGCACTGCTCGTCGACTACGTCGTGACTGTCGCGGTGCAGGTCGCGGCCGGCACCGCAGCGGTGGCATCGGCGATCAACCTGAGTAATACCAAAATAATGACTCTGATCTCAATCGGAGTCGTGCTGGTGATGCTCTACGGCAACCTGCGCGGCATCAGGGAGGCGGGCAAGGCGTTCGCTGTGCCCACTTACCTGTTCTCTTCGGTGATGATCCTCACGATCGTCGTGGGCATAGTGCGGGAGATCCTCGGCACCCTGCCACACTGGGTGGTGACTTGCCAGCACTGCACATATGAACAGACGCATGCACCCAACCACAACAGCCTTATCACCTTCGGGCTGATCTTCGTGATGCTGCGAGCCTTTGCCAATGGGGGCTCCTCGCTCACCGGAATCGAGGCGGTCTCGAATGCAGTGAGCGCCTTCCGGCCGCCAGAGGGCTACAACGCACGGCGTGTACTGGTGATCGAGGGCGCGATCCTGGGGACCCTAGTTGCCGGGGTTTCCTGGCTAGCGCATGCGACCCACGCCCAGCCGTACGTATCGGGCGTGCCGACGGTGATATCTCAAGAGGCCAAGCTGGCCTTCGGCTCGTCCCAGGCACATCCGGGTGTCTTCGGCACCACCATGTACGTGATCGTCCAGGCCGCCACTGCGCTCATCCTCTATACCGGCGGAAATACGAGCTTCAACGGCTTTCCGTTCCTGGCGAGTTTTGTCGCCGAGGACGCATTCCTGCCCAGGTGGCTGACTAAACGCGGGCACCGGCTAGTGTTCTCCAACGGCATCATCGTTCTGGCTGCCACGTCCATCACGTTGCTAGCCGTGGTCGGATCCAACGTCAACCGCCTCGTGCCGTTTTACGCGCTGGGCGTGTTCACTGCATTCACTATGGCCGGCTTCGGCATGGCCAGGTATCACCACCGGCGACGTGAGCCGCACTGGCGGCGCAAGCTCGTCATCAATTTCTCCGCGGGCCTGACCTCGCTGATCGTGGTTTTGATCTTCGCGATCGTGAAGTTCACCGAAGGTGCCTGGCTTGTGGTCGTCCTGTTCATCGTCGGCGTCCCGGCGTTGATCAGGGTGAACCGGACCTACCGCAGGGAAGCGACGGTGCTCGAAGGGCTGGGCAGCAAGGACAGCGGGCCACCGGCGCCGCCCACCTACTCGCGCCGGACGGTCTACGTGTTCGTCGACGAGTTTGACTTGGCGACTCTGGCTGGCCTGCGGTATGCGCGGAGTCTGCGGCCCACGTCGCTGCGTGCTGTGCACTTCGTGATCGACAACGTGCAGGCGGACAAGCTGCGCGCAGAATGGCTCCGCGCGAACTCCGGCATCGCACTCGACTTCGTCGACTGTCCTGACCGCCGGATCGCGACCGCCGCAGCAGAGATGGTCGGCAAGGAGGCCGCGCTACCTGGTGTCGGCGTCACTGCGGTATTGCCCAGGCGCAGTTACGCTCCCATAATCGGCCGGCTGCTGCACGACCGCACAGCGGACAAGATGGCGTCGGCCATCAGCAACATCCCGCATGCTGTAGCGACAATCGTCCCGTTTGATGTCAGCAGGCGCGTCGAACTCCTGGCCCGGCGCGGCCACATGGCACGGGCTGATGCAGATGGCGCTGTCGAGCAGCCGGATAAGGCGGCTTCAGAGGCCGGAGCGGACAGTGACACGACCACAGAAGTCGGGCAGCCCGCCGCCGAGGAACCAGTGCCCGACGCGCTCACTGCAATGGACACCGGGCGGGCCGGGAAATACGAGCGTCCGCCCCCGCGGGCTGGCATCACCCCGATCGGCTCGCTCACCAAGCCGGGCCGGGCGGTCGCCGAAGGTCGAGTGCATACCGTGGAGATCAGGCCCGTCGAACACAACACGGTGCTGGCCTGCGACATCGAGGATTCCACCGGCGAGCTCACTGCCTTGTTCTACGGCCGATCGCACATCCCTGGCCTGCGACCTGGCTCCACGGTGCGGCTTAAGGGCCACGTCGGCTTGAGCGGCGGCAAGCCGATCATGATCAATCCCGCCTATCAGCTGCTAGCGCCCGGCGACATTGGCACAGAACCGCCAGAGTGACCGGTCGGCGCCAGGCGGCCACGATCACAGGGAAGGCCACGTCCGCACAGCGACTGGTGGACACCGGCGCGCGCTGACCACGGTCCTCGCGATCAGTTCTGGGATCGCTGTAGCCGAGGTCGTTGGCGCAGTCGTGGCAGGCTCGCTGGTGCTCCTGGCAGATGCCGCGCATATGGCTGCCGACGCCGCCGGGATTGGCCTTTCGCTGCTGGCCGCCTGGTTCGCGCGACGTCCGCCAACAGCGCGCCGCACGTTCGGTTACGCCAGGGCCGAGATACTCGCCGCCATGGCGAACGCGCTGCTCCTGCTGGCCATGGCCGCCGTCATTTATACCGAAGCGATCCGGCGGCTTGCGTCTCCGCCGTCAGTCAGCTCGGGGTTGCTCATCGCGTTCGGCGCTGGCGCACTCATCGCCAACGCGTGTTCGCTGCTGTTGCTGCGCGGTGGCCGAGCCGACAGTCTCAACGTGCGAGCCGCTTTTCTGGAGGTCGCGGCGGACACCCTCGGCGCCGTCGCTGTCATCGTCACCGGACTGATCATCTGGGCCACGGGGTTCACGTTGGCCGACCCGATCGCGTCACTGGTGGTCGGCACGCTGATCCTGCCGAGGACCTGGCGGCTGCTCAAGGAAGCCATCGACATACTGCTGGAAACCAGCCCCGAGGGGATCGACCTGGCCGAGATACGGCGGCACATGGGTGCGCTATCAGGGGTGCGCGAGGTGCACGAGCTGCATGCGTGGACAATCACGTCCGGGTTGCCAGTCCTCACCGCACACGTCGTAGTAGAACCAGAGGTGCTAACCGGCGGGCAATCGGGCGTGATGCTCGACAGGCTGCAGGAGTGCTTGCGCGGACACTTCGACGTCGAGCACTCGACGTTCCAGCTCGAGCCGGCCGGGCATGCCGAGCACGAGCAGCCCATGCACGATTAGCCCATCGCACGATTAGGCATATTCCGGTCAAGATGAGTCGGTGGTATCAGCGGGCGGTGTCGTCTCGAAGTACTTCGGATTGGCGACCGCCAGCCGCGCTGCTACCTGAGCAGCAAGCTTGTCGGTGACGACGGGACCAAGTTCCAATTCCCTCGCCACGATGGCCAGCGCGTTCGCCGCGACCCTGGCGTGAAAGGCGAGCTGGCCAGCAGTAGCGGCCATAACGTCCCGAGTCAGGTACTCGCGCACCGCGTCCAGCAACTCGCTCGCCGTTGGCCGGCCATAAGGCGCTGGCGTGTCCACTGCGCTGCCGCTTGGTCCTGGCCGGTCTCTGGCTGCGCGGGCCGCGGCCTCCGGTTCGAGCAAGAGAAGCAAGTCCCACTCCTGTTCGCAGACCCGACGCCCGATTGCCGCAAGCTCGACCGAACGGTAGAGGCCAGACAGGTGCGCCCACGCTTGGGTCATGCAGATCACTCCCCAGCGCAGCGTGCCGAAGATCTCCCACCAGCGCAGCTCGTCGAGGCTGATGTCAGCGCCGCCGGCGTTCCGGTAGGCAGCCAGCAGTTCATCGCGCGAGCCCAGGCCGGCAACGGGCGGCTCCACGCCGAACCGCCACGCCTTAACGCACAACCAGCCCAGGTCCTCAGCCGGATTGCCGGCGTGCGTCAGCTCCCAGTCCAGTACAGCCTGCAGTCCTTCCGGCCCGACAATCAGGTTGCCCAGCCGGAAGTCCCCATGTAGCAATACGGGCTCGCGGGCGGGCGGCGGCTTCTTCGCGAGCTCGGCTAGCGCCAGCTCGAAGACTGGACTGTGCTCGGCGAACGTCCCTAGCGTGTCGCGCAGGCCGGCCAGCGGATCGGGCGTGGCAAGACCGACCGGGATTGGCTGTGCGTGCAGGCGAGCGGCGAACCGGCCGAGCTGCCCCACAAGCACGTCGCGGCCCTTCGCGTACTGCGCGTCGCGCAGTATCCGGCGCGCAATCGACTGACCGGCGACCCGGCGCATGACCATGCCCGCAGTGCCCCACGGCTCTGGCCCGTCCGCCACCAGCAGCACTTCGGGG
>Ga0126373_10000258_pt1 | contig 35061 bp, 38 predicted proteins | sample PanSoiMetPlot_11_FD_92545 | JGI IMG/M metagenome (GOLD analysis project Ga0126373, IMG submission 92545) | Tropical forest soil microbial communities from Panama - MetaG Plot_11 | ecosystem: Environmental > Terrestrial > Soil > Tropical forest > Bulk soil | place: Panama | collected 2016-02-17 | reverse complement strand
CGGCGTGCTTGGCGGGGTCGGCGAGCACGGCGAAGATCGCCTCGGCAGGGGCGTTAATGATCGTGGTTGCGCTGATGGTTTCGTCGGTCATTGTGGTGCCTCCTTGTGAGCTCAGCTGGGTGGAACGGCTCTTGCAACCAAAGGACGAAGGGGGAAGCGGGCGCAGGACACATATCCGGGGAGGGCGCTGCCTGCGGCTGCCGATCTCAGCGCTCTGCGACCCGAAGTGCAGCAAGGTGCACGCTGAGGTCAGCGGCCCGACTGCGATGATGAGTACTACGAGGGCGCCGCCGGCTGGGCTGAGGGCCAGGCAGTTAAGGAGGACGGGGGTGAGCAGATGACGAAGAGAGCCAGTACCACCGTTCTGTACGAGACGCGCACCAGGATCGACCGAGACATCAGCGACGTGTTCGCACGATTGGCCGACATGGATGGTTACCGGACCTGGATGCGCCGCACGGGCTTGTTCCGCCGTTCAGGGCAGACCTCCGACGGCCCTCTCGGCCTGGGAACGGCATACTTCGACGCCACCAGGATGGGGACGTTCCACGGTGAAGTGACCGACTACGACCGACCGGCGCGGATCGGCTTCCGCGAGACCCTCCGCTGGTTCGGCTCCATCCTGATGGAGGCGAGACCGAGGTACGTCCTCGAGGCGGACCGGGACAAGACGAACGTCCACCACGTCGCCGAGGGTGAGCTCTTCGGAGTGATGCGGTTGATGAAGCCGCTTGCTGCGATGCTGGCAAGAAGCGAGCGTGCCCGAACCGTCGAGGCGTTGAAGCGCTCGCTGGAGCCGGGCTCGACCCCCGACGCCCGTCAACGTCCCTGACTGGGCGAAGTACGGTGAATGACGGAGATCCGATCGTATCGATGATCGGCTCGGGCTCGGCGCCGGCGATGCTGGCCGCGCGCGCTCTCCTGGCTGGCAACGGCGTGGCACACCGCTGGATCGATACCAACACGGATCCCGTTGGTCGGCTGCTGGCCAAACACGCCCGCCTCGGTGTTGACCGGCCCCTCGCCGTGTTCGCCGACGGCTCTCAGCTGGCTGCGCCAGAAGAGTTCGTTGACCCCGTCCCTGCGCGCGACCGGCCAGCAATCCGCGGGGCGGCGGCGCCCACCGTGCACGAGCCCCAGCACGCCGAGGCGTATCTGACGAGCACGCAGTGGCGCAGCCAGCTGGCGCAGCGCGCCGGGCTGCACACGCTGCCCGAGCACGAGCTCTATGACGTCATCATTATCGGCGCTGGCCCCGCAGGGCTCACGGCTGCCGTCTACGCCGCCTCCGAAGGGCTGCGTACGCTCGTTGTCGAACGTGTCGCGCCCGGCGGCCAGGCAGGCACCAGCACGCGGATCGAGAACTATCCTGGTTTCCCGCAGGGAATCAGCGGCGCCGAGCTGGCCGCCGGTACCCATGAGCAGGCGCTGCGGTTCGGCGCGGAGATCCTCGTGGGCGTGGACATCGATCACGCCGAGCCGAACCCCGACGGTAGCATCCAGCTGTCTCTCAGCGGCGGCGGGCAGGTACGCGGACGCAGCGGAGTGATAGCCACCGGGGTCGCTTACCGCCTGCTCCACGCGCCTGGTATCGAGCAGCTAGTCGGCCGCGGCATCTCTTACGGTTCGGCCCCGGCGCAGGCCCCGGGCCAGCTCGACGAGGACGTAGTGCTCGTCGGTGGCGCTAACTCCGCTGGCCAGGCGGCGCTGCAGCTCGCGGCCTACGCCCGTTCCGTAACGATGATTGTCCGTGCCCACTCGCTGCAGGAGGGCATGTCGCGCTATCTCGTCGATCGCATTGCCGCGCACCCGCAGATCACCGTGCTCACGAGCAGCCGAGTCATCGCGGCCAGCGGCCAGCAGCGGCTTGAGACCGTCACCATCGCCGACCGCGATGGCCACCAACACCAGCTGAGAGCCGACGCGATGTATGTGCTGATCGGTGGAGAGCCGCTGACGGCGGGCGTCGAGGGCTGGCTGCGCCGCGATGAGGGCGGCTACCTCATGACCGGCGCTGATCTTCACCACGACGGCCAGACGGCGTCGTGGCCGCTGGCACGCGACCCGCTGCCGCTCGAGTCAAGCCAGCCCGGAGTGTTCGTCGTCGGCGACGTTCGGCGCGGCTCCATCAAACGTGTCGCTTCGGCTGTGGGAGAAGGCGCGATCGCAATGGCGCTGCTGCACACCTATCTCGACCAACGCGCCGAGGATCGATAGGCGGGTCCGCCATTGCAGCGCCCCTGGGACCATGTGCCGACCGCACGTGCCCGGATGCCCGGTGATCACTGGAGGCAGTCATGCTGGACGGCCGACGACCGCATCCGACCATTCCCACCAGCGACCTGGCGCGAGCGCGTGCCTGGTATGCGGAAAAGCTCGGATTGACTACCGACCTGGAAGAAGCTGCCGCGCTCCTCTACCGGAACGGCCAGGACCCCCTGTTCCTGTTGTTCTCTTCTCCTGACGCCGGTACCGCCGAGCATCAGCTCGCGGCCTGGGAGGTCGACGACCTTGAGGCGGAGGTCGCCGAGCTGCGCGCCCGGGGCGTTGAGTTTGAAGAATACGATCAACCGGGGTTGTGCACGGTGGAGGGGATTGCGAGTACTTAGCCCCGTACCTCGCCTTCCGAGTTGTCATCAGGCGACGCGCACGGCGGATGCCAGCCGTCTCTCTGTACGCTGGAAACCTGACGTGGCAGCCGATCAATGGCATCGCTGCGTACGCGTGAGTGCTGCCCTGACGCCCGTGCCGATTATCCGACATAACAGGAGGAATAGGCACGGCCGGCGACTGCAGGAAGCAAGCACCGGGTCGTGCGGCCCTACTCCTTCTCTGGAAACTGCCGGGTCTGCCTGGGTGGCGGTGCCGAGCGGGCTCGTAGAAACCGAGGGAGGGGATCATGACGCGCAAGCTGAGTGTGTCGACCCTGGTGACTCTGGACGGTGTCATCCAGGACCCTGGCGGGTTCGGTGAGACCGAGCAGGGCGGCTGGGGGAACTCGTACTTCAGCGCTGACGCGCAGCAGAGCGCCCTGGAGCACCTGCAGGCAGCCGACTACTTCCTGATCGGGCGGGTCACGTACGAGCTGCTGCACACGAAGTGGGCGGAGATCAAGGGCGGCGCATACCTGGACCGGATGAACGAGATCCGCAAGCTGGTGGCGTCGACCAAGCTGACAGGGCCGCTGCAGTGGAACGCGACAGTCATCAACGGCGACGTGGCAGCCGAGATCGCCCGGCTCAAGCGGGAATCCGGCGGGGACATTGAGGTCTATGGCAGCGCCACGCTGGTGCAGACGCTCATGCAGCACGACCTGATCGATGAGTACCGGATCCATGTGCACCCGCTTGTGCTCGGCGGCGGGACGCAGCTGTTCCCGCAGGGCGGCGTGCCCGCCACCCTGCGGCTGACCGGTAACCGCACGCTGGACTCAGGCGTGATCAGCCTCACCTACGTGCCGACAGGCCGGGATTAGGAGGGAAACACCGTGCTGGGAACGAAACGTGCTCGCTGGCTACTGGTGGCGCTGGCTGGAGTCGCCGGAGCGGTGGTGGGTGCGAACCGGCTGCGTTCTCGGTCTCGGCGGAGCCGCCGGGCCGAGCCCGCCGACGTCCATTTCATGCTGGCTATGCACGCAGCCCTGCGCCGTGATCTGACACGGCTGCGCGATGCAGCCGCTGAACTGGACAGGTCCGCCGCTCGCCCGGTCACGCCGGAGACAATGCTGGCTGGCTGGGAGGAATTCCGCACCCAGCTCGACAACCATCACTCTGCTGAAGACGACGATCTATGGCCGGTCCTGCGGCATGAGCTTTCCGATGCAGCAGACCTGGCCGCCGTCGATGCAATGGTTGATGAGCATGCACTCATCCCGCCCGCGCTGGCCGCCGTCGATACCGCGATTCGGGGCGGCGGGCCTCTGACCCCGAGCTCCGAAGAGCTGGCGCGCTTGCTGCTCCAGCATCTGGCGCACGAGGAGCAGGCAGTACTGCCCCTCATCGAACAGCACCTGAGCCAGGGCCAATGGCATGCCTTCCTCATGAAGGAACGCGGACGGCGTAGACCGCGGGAGCGGCCAGAGTTCCTGACCTGGGTCCTTGATGATGCCAGCGAACATGACGCTCACGCAGTCCTCAGCGAGGTGCCGGCACCGGGGCGCCTGGTGTACCGGCGAATACTGCGCCCGCGTTACCAGGCGCAGCATCGCTGGCTGATCCCGGTCGGCGCACCGTAGACCTGCCCGCTCTTCTGTCGTCATCAGCGGTCACGATGGCGATGACGCTGTCAGCGCACGCAGCGGCATCGCGGGCGCCTGCGGTGGCCCACGTTAGGTCGGCTGTCCTCGCTGATCGCCGCCGGGAGCTTGTGGTCGGCGTCTTCAGAGCCAGCCAGGCGATATGGCCAACGCACGAGGAAAGGAAGCTGGCCGATGAGTACCGCACAGGTTGCGGCCGATGGGACGCTGCAGGCGGGTCGGCTGCTGGAGGAGAAGGTCGCGATCATCACTGGCGCCAGCCGCGGCATCGGTGCCGCGGCCGCGCGCGCATTTGCGGCCGCCGGGGCGGCAGTCGTGCTCGCTGCCCGCAGCACTAAAGACCTGGACGACGTCGCGGGTCAGATCATGGCCGCAGGCGGCAAGGCGCTCGCCGTCGACACTGACGTCGGCGACCCAGCCGCGCCCGGGCGGTTGGTTCAGCAGGCTCTGGGGGCGTTCGGGCGCCTCGACGCTGCCTTCAACAACGCCGGCCAAGGGCACATGCCGACGCCGCTTGCCGACCTGTCGCTCGATGACTTCGACACCACCCTGCGCGTCAACGCGCGCGGCGTGTTCTTGACGATGAAATACCAGATCCCGGCGATGCTCGCGGGGGGCGGCGGGGCGATCGTGAACATGTCCTCTACCGCCGGCCTAGCCGGTGCACCTGGCATGTCCGCCTACGCGGCGGGCAAGCACGCCATCATCGGCCTGACCCAGACCGCCGCGCTCGACTACGGCAACCAAGGAATCCGGGTCAACGCCATCGCCCCCGGGCCGATTCTCACGCACAACCTCGCACGAGCCGACGATGCTGCCCGGGAGCACATCGGGGCGCGGCTAGCGCTGCACCGCCTTGGCCAGCCAGAGGAAGTCGCTGCCACCGCCGTCTGGCTTTGTTCCGACGAGGCATCCTTCATTATCGGAGCGACGATCCCCATCGATGGAGGCAAACTCGCCAGCTCCGCAGCCTTGTGACCCGCTAGGCGTTCAGGCCGTGATCAGAATCGGCCGTCGTCCCGCCTTGTCCCGCCACGCTTGGCATACCGCCACCACCGCCCGACTTCGCCGAGACCGGCACCTCCACCAGGCGGTGCTACGGCGGTGCATCGGAGCCGGGTGGACACCCTGTCGCGCCGACCGTCAACGCAGTACAAGCGAAGGAGACCGAGATGAAGATCGTCACAATCGGACGGGGGAACATCGGCGGCGGACTTGCGCGCCTGTGGCGGGACGCGGGACACGAGGTCGAAGGCCTCGGTCGTGACGGCGGGGATGCGTCGGACGCGGACGTGGTGCTCATTGCAGTGCCCGGTGATCAGATCTCGACCGCCCTGGCCAAGGTGAGAGGTCTGGACGGAAAGATCGCTATCGACGCGACGAACGTCCTGCCATCACGTCATGGCGACTTCCCCTCGTACGCCGAGGAAGTGAAGTCCTTCACTCGTGGGCCGGTAGCCAAGACTTTCAACATGAATTTCGCAGCACTCTTCGACAAAGTGCGCGAACAGCGAGTGCGGCCGAGCAACTGGTACGTCGCCGACGAGGACGCCCGCGACGTGACCGAGCAGCTCATTCGCGATGCCGGGTACGAGCCGGTGCGCGTCGGGGATCTCTCACGGGCCCGCGATTTCGAAGACGCGGTCTGGCTCCTTATGGGCGTCTCCCCGGCAGGAGGCGTGTTCTATCGTTTCGCGGTGCCAGGCGAGCTCTGATCGGACCCGCGGCGCCGATGGATGCGATCACCCGCGGCGCGCCTGACGCGGGCTATCCCCTCCTCCGGGCACCGTGAACGAGGCCGCCTGCGCCACCAGCGCAGCGACGTCAGGGTGCTCCTGGTAGTTGCGGGCTTGCAGCGCGGCGATCTTCTCGTCGATCTCCGGGTCATCGGAGTCTGTCACGTCGAAGGCCACGAACTTCTCGAGATTGGCGATACCCTCCAGCTCCTCGCGCACGTGCGCCGGATGGGTCAGGTACGCCCAGTAGCCGTCGAGGTCCTCGACCGCGTACACGGCGCTGTACTCGAACTCCCCGCCGACCTCGGGGCCCACTACGTACGACTTCACCGCGGGGTTGGCGGCCCCGGATTGCCGAAGCATCTCGACGCCCGCCTCCCGCTGCTCCTCGCTGAGGTTCTTCTTCAGGGTTATCCGGTTGATGTGGAAGATCACTGCTTTCACCTCTTCATCTCGTATCGGAAGCGAACCGAGCCGTTCCATCTGCCCGGCCGAAGGCGCCGGGCGTCACATCCCCCCGGCGTCCAAGGGTTGCTGATCAGAGCGGGTGCCAACGCAACACCATCCCCTCTGCTGCAGCCGTTAATCCGTGAACTGCCCCGATTTGGCGCCTGGCCGCTGACGCCCACGGCCCGTCTCCACTGCCGGTGCGAGAAGGCAAGCCGTTCATCGGGATCAGCGGATCCGGCCCGGGTATAACGTCGCGGCAGGCGACACGTAACCGCAATCGCAGTACGGCGAACCCGTCATCCACGCGTGCCGCGAGCGATCTGGCGGAGTGCTGGTCGCTCCCTCCACGAGCGAGCCTCAGACCGGCAGGGAATCTGCGTGACAGGTAGTTCCGCCTCTCCGGCACCGAGCACGGGTGCAGCCAGAAACGCCTTCCCGGTCCGGGCGAGGCGAATTTTGTCCATTCGGGCAGTGTGGCTCTTCCCGCTCGTCATGGGTTCGATCTTCGTGGCGCTGCTGACAACGTTCTACATCGGATCCGCGGTAAACCCTCTCGGGAACCTGCACGGCCTACCCGTGGGTGTCGTCAATCAGGATCGCGGCGTCACAATTGGCACTCGCCGGATCGATATTGGCCAGAGCCTGCAAAGCGGCCTATCGCAAAGTCAGCGGGTGTCCGGCCCGCTGATGCTCACACATAGCACGCTTCCCGCTGCTGAGAAGACAATGGACCGCGGCGCCTCGTACGCCACCGTCATCATCCCGCCAGGATTTACCGCATCGATACTCACTCTGGCGGCTGTACCAGGGAGTCGGCCGGGGCTCGCGAGGCCCGCGATAGTCATCTTGACGAACCAGCGCGCAGGCACCCAGGGGGTAGGCCTGGCCACCGGCATCCTCGATCCTGCCCTGGCAGCGGCATCACGCCAGATCGGACGGCAACTCACGGCAATAGCGCCCGCGCCGGCTAACGCGGCGACGCGGGCATTTCTGGCTGACCCGGTCACCGTCATGACCGCTAAGTACCGTCCGTTGCCGCCTAATACCGCGCTCGGTCTGAGCGCCTTCTACGTCGCGCTTCTCACCCTGTTTTGCGGCTTTCTCGGCGGGACCATCGTCAACAGTTCAGTCGATGCCGCTCTCGGATACGCCACCACCGAAACAGGCCCATGGTGGCGCCAGCGTCGGCCAGTACCGATAAACAGGTGGCAGACGCTCCTCACCAAGTGGGTTCTCGCCTTGGTCTTGACCGCCCTTATGACGGGAATCCTCCTGCTAGTCGCGGTCGCCGGCCTCGGCTTGTACGCGCCCCACGTCGGCCTGCTGTGGCTGGTGACGTGGCTGTGCGCCGCGAGTGTCGCTGCGGGGACGCTCGTATTGTTCGCCATCCTGGGCACCGTGGGTCAGCTCGTGGCGCTGATCATTTTCGTGTATGCAGGTCTGGCATCCGCTGGCGGTACTGTGCCGATCCAGGCACTGCCCACTCCCCTTCGGTGGCTGGCCCAGGTCGAACCGTTGCGACAGGTCGTGGACGGTACCCGGGCAATCCTCTACTTGAATGCGCAGGCCGACGCGGGGCTGACCCGAGCTGTCGTCGCCGCGTCGGCGGGGCTGGTCTTCTGGCTGATCGTCGGAGCGGTGGTAGTCAGGTGGTACGACGCCAGGGGACTTAGCCGCATCGATCCCGAGCTCCTGGCGTATGTCCACGCGACGGCAGATTCCTACAAGTCTGTGATCAACAAGGACTCGCAGAAGGAATCGGGGACTCCGGACAAGCCGTCTGATCCAGATCGATGACTCAAGCGCTCACTGCGCAACCGCGACGATTGCTGGACCCCGAGTGTGAAACCGGACACCTAGGAGGCCAGCGACAGGGTCTTTGTGGGCGTGATGGGCGGGCAAATAGAGGGGGTTGATGGCATCAGCAACTCCGAAGACCTGAAGGGGTCTTCCTTCGCTCAGGAGGGCAGCCATGAACTCTACAGACTCATACACCGCGAGTACTCCGGCCAACGGCAAGATCGACATGCACCTTGAGATCGATATCATCCCGGTGTCGGATGTCGACGAATCCAAGCAGTTCTACCAGCGCCTGGGCTGGAGGCTGGATGCCGACGACGCCCCGATGGAGGGCCTGCGTATTGTCCAGTTCACGCCGCCTGGCTCTGGGGCATCGATCACCTTCGGTCAGGGCCTGACCAACGCCGCGCCCGGCTCTGCCGAGGGTGGTCTGGTCGTCTCCGACATCCAAGCGGCGCATAACGAGCTGCTTGGCCGTGGCGTCGATGCGAGCGACATCTGGCACGGCCCGCCGTTCCCGCGGGAAGCACGGCAGCCCGGTCCGGACCCGAAGCGCACCAGCTACGGGCAGTACTGCTCTTTCAATGATCCCGATGGCAATACGTGGCTCGTACAGGAGGTAACGACGCGGCTGCCCGGCCGGGTCTGAGCCCCACACGGCGCTCACGTCCACCGCGGCTCTGGCCAGCGCGCCAGACATTCGGGGCTGGGCGTGAGCGCCGTCCTTATGTCGCACGTGGTCGGTCGGGAGAAAGCCCTAGCTGGCTCCGCTGCAGTGGCGTGATCACTTCAGGCGGCGACCGTACTGAAGGACCGGATGAAAGGAACGTGCGATGAAGACGGTCAGCTCCACCGTCGAGATCAACGCCAGCCCTGAGCATGTCTGGGGCGTTCTCACCGACCTGCCCGGGCACGCCTCCTGGGACCCCTTCATCACTTCCATCTCCGGTCCCCTGGTGCCCGGGCAAAGACTCAACGTCAGGATCGAGCCGCCAGGTAGCAGACCGACGTCCTTCAAGCCGACTGTTACATCCGTTGTTGAGAACCGCGAGCTGGCCTGGCTTGGCCGCCTGGTCATGCCGGGTCTTTTCGATGGCGCTCACCGGTTCACCTTGGAACGGACGCAGTCCGGGACGAAGGTGCTGGCAAGCGAGTCATTCAGCGGATTGCTTGTCGGCCTCAGTCCCGGCTTGCTCCGACACACGCAGCAGGGCTTCGAGGAACTCAACGCTGCTCTGAAGCGGCGAGCCGAAGAAGGCCCGGCTGGAGACCACTAACTGCACGGTGACCACGGCCGATGGTCATTGCTCATCATCGGGCGCTGACCGCCACGTGGGTAGACCGGCAAGAGCCGTCGAGGTGGAAGGAGTCCTATGAAAGCCGTATCCATGCAGAAGCCGGAGGGTTTCGAGGGCATCGAGGGCCTCGTCTACGGGGACGCCCCGGATCCGCGGCCCGCGATCGGCGACGCGCTCGTGCAGGTGCGAGCCGCCAGCTTCACTCCGACCGAGCTGACCTGGACCCCCATGACCGATCGAGCCGGGCACGACCGAGGATCGTTGATCCCCGCACACGAGGGGTCGGGCATCGTAGTCGCGGTCGGCTTCGGCACCGCCGGTGTATCGGTGGGTGACGAGGTCTACGGCCTTATCGACGGGTACCGCGACGGGTGGGCTGCTGAGTACGTGACGATCGAGGCGCGAAGCCTGGCACCCAAGCCCGCCACAGTCGACTTCATCGAAGCCGCTGCCATCCCGCAAGCCTCGCTCACCTCGTGGCAGGCGCTATTCGACCACGGACATCTGGAGTCTGGTCAGTCCGTGCTCATTCACGGCGCTAGCGGTGGGGTCGGATCGATGGGCGTCCAGCTTGCGCGCTGGGCCGACGCCCACGTCATCGGAACCGGCCGGGCAGACGCTCGTGAACGCGCGCTCGACCTCGGCGTCCACGAATTCGTCGACATCGAGCAGGATGGCTGGGAGACCACCGTGGGTCAGGTCGATCTGGTCTACGACACCATCGGCGGCGACGTGCTTGCCCGTTCTCCGGGCCTCGTCAAGCCCGGCGGCGCCCTGGTGAGCATCATGATGCCGGTACAGACTGATCGCGACGACATCCGTGTTGTTCACTTCGTCCGCGACCCGAGCGGCGCCGAACTGCGCGACATCGCTCGCCTTGTTGACCAGGGCAAGCTCCAACCTCAAGTCGGCGCCGTCTATCCGCTCGCCGAAGCACGCGCGGCTTTCATCGCAAAGTCGACCCAGCACATTCCGGGCAAAGTCGTGCTGACGCTCTGAGCGCGCTCCGCCGACTGCGCATCTCCGGTGCGTGCCCGTCAGCGAACCCGGCGGGGCGGTCCTACCACCTCGATGCCGTAACGCTCACCCACCCGGCCCAGGACCTCCGGGGAAGGCATCGCCAAGTTCTTCGGCAGGGTGTCGTCGCGCGCCTCCACTCCCAGCTCGAAGGCAAAGTGCTCAAACCCTGCCGGGGAGGCGAATACCAGCACCCTGGTCGGTTCCGCATCAACCGTGAACGTGTGCGGGATCCCACGCGGCGCGAACGCGAAGCATCCAGCAGATGCTTCTAGGACATCATCGCCGACGTAGAACGTCATCTTCCCGTTGAGGATGTACCACGCCTCGTCCTCGCGATGATGAATATGCAACGGAGGCTCGGTGGCCTGGTAGGCCAGCGCCTCGACCAGCGCGAACCGCTCCTCAGTGACGGCCGCATCAGCCTTCGCGGTGAACCGGCCCCCCAACGACCACACCGACTTGCCCCCGCCCGCCTGCAAGAGGAACGGCTGGCGCCCTGGTATCTCGGGCATGTCTCCCCCCTCGTGCGCATCCGTGCTCGCGCCGCCCTGGCAGGCAGGCTGGCTGACTAAGCGCTACGGCATGCCCAGCCATCGGCTAGCTGGGCGGCGCGGCGACGTTCCCTGCGAGTGTCCAGCCGACGAGAGCGTTGGCGTGCCCGTGGCCCATCCCGTGCTCGGACTTCAAAAACGCCACCATGGCCATGTGCTTATCGAGACCGCAGTTCTTGATGATCTGCTGCCACTCCGCGATCGAGCGCCCGTAGTTCTTCTCGATGGACGGGAAGTACGATGCCGGTCCTTGCTTGGGCCACGGCGGCGCATGCTCGACCATGCGGACTCCTGTCAGGTTTCGACGCGGCCATGGTATCGGGCTAAGCACCGATCAGGTTGAGCCCGCCGACCTCATGCGAGCCCGCGCTTAAACTGACCGGCCATGGGCTTGCTGCAGGACAGACGCGTGCTTGTCACGGGCGGCACGACAGGCCTGGGATTTGCCATCGCGGAGCGCTTCGTGGCCGAGGGCGCGCGGATTGTCGTCACCGGCCGCGATGTCGATTTCGGCAGGCGAGCTGAGCAGACCCTTGGAGTGGGTGCGCGATTCGTGAGTGCGGATGCCGCCGACCCGAGTGCAGTCGCTTCATCAGTCACAACGGCCGCGGACCATCTCGGCGGCTTGGACGTACTGGTGAACAACGCAGGGATTGGCATCAGCGCCCGGCTGATCGACACGCCGCTCGTCGACTATGACCGCGTCATGAGCGTCAACGTGCGCGGCTACCTGCTGTACGCACAGCACAGCTATCCTCACCTCGCACGGAGCCACGGCTGCATGATCCACATAGCATCCGATGCGGGCATCTGGGGCGAACAAGAAACAGGCCTCTACTCGATGACCAAGGCCGCCGTCGTCATGCTCGGAAAAATGCTGGCTCTCGACGTCGGCCCAGAAGGCGTGCGATCGAACGTGCTGTGCCCTGGCGACATCTGGCCGGGCATGCGGCATATGGCGCCCCCTGGCGAGGAGGACCGGGGCGAAAGCGGTGACTGGCCGTTGCCGCCCATAGGCCGAATCGGCCAGGCGCGCGATGTCGCCGCCGCAGCGGTGTTCTACGCCAGCGACGAGTCCGAGTTCATCACCGGGACAACGCTGCTCGTCGATGGCGGCATGACCGCCGGCTACATGCAGCGGGAGCGAGGTGCACCAGCTGGCACGGGGTGAAGACGGCGCAGTACGGCGGCCTGGATCGAATGATGGCCGATGTTGGCGCGCCGGCGGACGGGTACAAGGTTCTCGATAGGTAGCCGCGAGTAAGGGTCGCCCGGCGATTTCCGCACTCGAGCAAGGCTGTGCGCCCCTCTGCCTGATCAGCGAGCCCAATGGGATGAAGGGGGACGTCATGAGTACTGAAGCACCGGTCAGGAACGTAGTCCTCGTTCACGGCGGTTTCGTGGATGGATCCGGCTGGCAGCCGGTGTATGACATTCTGACCCGAGATGGCTACAACGTCCGTATCGTACAGAATCCCACTCTCTCGCTTGAGGGGGACGTCGCCGCAACGCGGCAGGTTATCGACGAGCTGTCCGGCTCGGTCGTGCTGGTCGGTCACTCCTATGGCGGCGCGGTCATCACCGAGGCAGGCAGACACGACAAGGTGGCTGCGCTGGGCTACATCGCAGCCTTCGCGCCTGACGCCGGCGAGTCGGTGAACAGCCTCATTGCCGACCCGCCTCCGGGTGCCCCCGTTCCGCCCATCCTGCCGCCGAAGGACGGCTTCCTGTTCCTGGACCGCGACAAGTACCACGACTCGTTCGCTGGCGACCTCTCGGCCGATCAGGCTGCTTTCATGGCTGACTCGCAGGTCCCATGGGGCGTCGACGCGTTGGCCGGGACGATCAGCGAGCCTGCGTGGCGTACCAAGCCAGCCTGGTACCTCCTCACCACCAAGGACAAGATGATCCCGCCCCCCGCCCAGCGGGCCATGTCCGAGCGATCGGGCGCTACCGTCACCGAGGTAGCTGCCAGCCACTCGGTGTTCCTGTCACAGCCGGACTCGGTCGCGAACCTCATCAAGGAAGCGGCCGCTGCGTGACCAACTGGCGGTCTCGCTGGCCTGCGCTGGGGCGCAGCGTGCGGTTGATCAGCCGAGCGCGCGGTCGAGGTTATAGGCGCAGCTGATCAGCGCGAGGTGGGTGAGTGCCTGGGGAAAGTTGCCTTGCTGCTCGCCGGCGCGGCTGACCTGCTCGGCGTAGAGGCCCAGGTGGTTGGCGTAGGTGAGCATCTTTTCGAACGCTAGCCGTGCCTCTTCCAGTCGCCCGGCCCTGGTAAGCGCCTCAACAAACCAGAACGAGCACACCGAGAAGGTGCCTTCCTCGCCGCGCACTCCGTCCGGGCTGGCCTGCGGGTCGTACCGGTACACCAGGGAATCAGACACCAGGCTGGTTGTCAGAGCGTCAAGCGTGGACAGCCACTTCGGGTCGGTCGGCGAGATGAACTTCACCAGCGGCATCAGCAAGACGGCGGCGTCGAGGACCTCCGCGCCCTCGTACTGGGCGAAGGCCTGCAGGCTTGGTGACCAGCCACGGTCCATGATCCGGCGGTAGATCGCGTCTCTGGCCTCCCGCCAGCGCTCCAGATCTGCAGGCAGACCACGGCGCACGGCCAGCCGAACCGCTCGCTCCATCGCCACCCAGCACATAAGCCGCGAGTAGAGAAACTTCTTCGGGCCGCCGCGGGTCTCCCAGATGCCCTCGTCAGGCTGGTCCCAGTGACCGCAGAGCCAGTCGGCCAGGGAGGTGATCGCATCCCACTGAGCGCTGGAAACGGGCTGGTGCCAGCGGTCGTAGAGGTAGATCGAGTCCATGAGCTCGCCGTAGATATCGAGCTGAAGCTGTTTGCTTGCTGCGTTGCCGATCCGCACCGGCTGCGACCCCACGTAGCCGGCCAGGTGCGGCAGCTCTTGCTCGGGAAGCTCAGTGCGCCCGTCGATGCCGTACATGACTTGCATAGGACCAGAATCGGTGTTTGCGGGTCCGGCGGCCTGCTCGAGCATCAAGCCCATGAAAGCCTCAGCTTCGCTGCTGAAACCGAGCCGCAGCAGCGCATAGACGCAGAATGCTGCGTCCCGGACCCAGACATACCGGTAGTCCCAGTTCCGCTCCCCGCCGACCTGCTCAGGCAGGCTGGTCGTAGGCGCGGCAACGATGGCGCCGGTCGGAGCGTAAGTCAGCAGTTTCAGTGTCAGCGCAGAGCGATGCACTATCTCGCGCCATCGACCGCGATACCGGGACGCCGAGAGCCACCGCCGCCAGAAGGCAACAGTCGCCTCCCCCAGTGCCCGCGCCTCCTCGGGCGTGCACGCGCGTGGCACGACGCCGGCGCTCGCTTCGTCGAGCGCGAATATCGCCGACTCGCCCTCGGACAACAAGAACGCCGCCGTTACATCGCGATCATCGTGCTCGACCGGCACCGTCGCGGTCAGTGTCACGGTGAGGTCGGATGCGGCAAAGACCAGGGAGGCCCCTGCCTCGGCGAGGGTGTGCGGCTCGGTCCCGTAGCCGAACCGGGGCGCGATCCGACCCCGGAACGGCATGCGCCCGCGCACGCAGACCGACCGGCGGATCAGCCGGTGCCGCTGCGCCTCGGCGGCATCACCGACCGGCATGAAATCCTGGATCTCCCCCACGCCATCCGGTGTGAAGAAACGCGTGATCAGCACGTTGGTGTCGGGAAGATAGAACTGCCGGGTTTTCGCCGGGACAGCAGCGGCCAGCTCAAAGCACCCGCCCTTATCGGCGTCCAGAAGTGAGCCGAACATGCTGGGAGAGTCGAAACACGGGCTGCAATGCCAATCGATAGTTCCGTTGGTCCCTACCAGCGCGACGCAATGCAGATCGCCGATCAGCCCGTGCTCCGACACCGGCAGATAGCCGCTAGCCCAATCGGCCACGTTCCTTGCCCTCCATGTTCGCTGGCCAGAAGCCGATCAGCTGTGGTAGCTGCCTGCCGGAAGTCGTCGGCCAGTGAGTTCATTGTCCGCATCCTCCCGTTCTGATCTCCCAGAGCAGCGGGCCGACGCGCCGTGTGTCACGGGCCCCGCGAGTTCGAGCCCGGCCGGATGCTGGCCTTGCGAGCCTTCGCCGTACGTCAAGTCTTCCCGTGAGCCAGCTGAAGCTGATCACTCCATCCCGGTGATTCGAGGAGCGCCCGTAGCTTCACAAGGCATCCGAAGCGCACAGCGGGCACGACAAAGTAGTGAATGTGATGACAGACAGGGGGTGCCCGGCTGAGCGTCTTTCCGGGTTTGGCATGGCTCACCAGTCGGTGGGCAGTGACTGGCGCAGCCCGAGCTTGCTGCCATCGGCAAGTTGGACGACGGCCAGGCGGGCGCCGGGTACGTCGACGATTCCTGTCTCGGGGTCGCCGTTAGTGACCGGTACGGTGCCTAGTGGCGCGAGCGATCCAGCGGCTATCTCGCCGAGTCCCACAGCGCCGGCATCAATAAGCGTCTGGCGGCTTTCGACGATGTCGTCCGTGTCGAACATGACGAGAGGCTCATCCACCCAGGGCAGCGAGGTCAGACCGACCTCTATGTCGGCGGTCTTGAAGACGGCGAAGTCCGCCTCGCCAGGGGCACGTTCGATGCCACTACTGGAGAATGCCGGGCCGGCGCCGAAGACCGTCGACCATGCCTGGACGCTGGCGTGGAAGTTGCGAGCGGGGAACACGACCGTGGCGATAACTGGGCTTTCCATGACGAAGGTCCTGTCTCTGTATGTGGTGGACCAGGCCTAGCAGTGAACGGCGGCAGGGTCTCCGGCTTTACTCGTGAGTGAGGCTACGCAGAGGCAGTGACAGTTTCGCCTTACCCAGGCTCGGTCTTCCGGCCAGTGGTGCCGGACATGGTGTCGTGCCAGGCCGCGCCCGCCGCAATGGCGTTCTCCGTGTCCGCCGACCTGACCACGACGAGCTCTGCTGCCGCCTCCCCCAGGCCGGCCCGCATCGGCCCGGATATCAGCGCCCATGAGGCTGACAGACCACCACCGACAACAAGGACCTGTGCCCTGAAAAGCAGCAGCCAGGGCGCCAGTGCTTCGCCGAATAGATAACACGCGTGCGTGAACACATGCCTGGCCGCCTGGTCGCCGCGCAGCGCAGCCGAAGCAATGTCGCGGACGTCCCAACCCGAGGTTCGCGACCCCGGGGCCAGCTGGTGGTACGCGGAAATAATTGCGCGGCGACTCACTGACTCTTCGAGCGGCCGACCGCGGACAACCAGTCGATATACATCCCCGTCGGGGGGCACTGATGGCCCGCTGGACACGATTGTTCCGTCGTCAATGAACACTGAGCCGACGCCGGTGCCAAGGGTGATCGCGACGACGCGCTGATAGCCGCGCGCTGATCCCGCGAGCCATTCCCCGAGCCCGAATGCGGCCGCGTCATTCACGAATGTGATCCGACCGGGAGGCTGGGCCAGCCGGCCGAGCAATGCCCGCCTCAGGTCGACACCCGCTAGGCTGTCGAACTTGCCGACACCCTCGAATCGGCCGATACCGGTGCGATAGTCGAATGGGCCGGGAATGGCAACGGCCAGCGTCTCAGCCGACGTCAGGCACAGCGCGTCCGCGCACGCGAGCATGGTCGCGATAATCGCATCAGCCGTGCCGCTGCTGTCGAGTGGCAGCCGGTGTTCCGAGTCAGGCTCCGGGTGCCAGGTCACGGTGTCAATGCGGCAGGCCCTGGCGTGGGTTCCGCCAATTTCGAGAACAGGCTGACCCGTCACCGCACAGCTGTCTCAGCGCTACTTGCTGCTTGACGTGTTCTGGTTATCGTGGCCGGTTGTCATGCGGCTGGCGCGCTTCCGGCTGGTGACAATCCTGCGCTTGCGCAAAGACTCGAGCCATTCCTGCCCGCTGAGCAGCCGCGTGGTCTTGCCCGACCGCACCTCGCCTGCCGCGGCCACTGCCATCGCGACGCTGGCAGCGGTCATATCATCTGGCGCCTCATACACGACGACCACGTCATACTCGCCAAACGGAAAGCCCGCCACCACGATTGTGGCTCCCAGCTCGTCCAGGGCCCGCTGGATCCCTTCCACCGGGTCTTGCGGCTCTTTCAGCTGATCCGCCATCGACTTGGCGGTATAGGAGGCCTGGTACATGTAGAGCGGCATCGAGTTTCCCCTTGACGGAAACAGGCGAACAGATCACCAGCCAGTCCCATGGCTCGCGGCGGCTACTGCCGACGGGTGCACCGCAGCTGGCTGAAGACCATTGCGGTCAAAGATCGTAGACCCCGGCCGGTCGGGCACACCAGCCGCCGTCTCGCCGGCCGGCTGAACCCAGGCAGAAAGACAAGACTGTTTCTCATGGGGCCGCCCGACTAGCTTCTGGGATCATGAACAACCAAGTGGTCATCCTGACCGGCCCGCCCGCCGCCGGAAAGACGACCGTGGCTGAGCTCCTCGCCACCAGCGCGAGCGTCCCGACTGTTCATCTCACGACCGACCAGTTCTACCGCTCGATCCGCACCGGGTTCGTACTCCCCTTCCTGCCTGAAGCGCAGCGGCAGAACGAGGTGGTGGTCGAGGCGATCGTCGGCACGGTCGCGACGTTCGCCCGCGGCGGCTACGACGTAGTCGTCGACGGGATCGTGGGGCCCTGGTTCCTGCCACCGTTTCGCGGGCTCGCTGACCGAGACCGACTGACACTGTCCTACGTGGTCCTGCGACCCGACCTCGACACCACGCTGGCGCGCGCCAGGGAGCGCAACGGCCACGAACTCAAGGACGTCGACGCGATCACGGGCCTGTACCGCGCGTTCGCACAGCTCGGAGATCTTGAACGCCACGCGATCGACACCGGCGACCTTGACGCTGAGCAGACGCGCGCTGAAGTCCAGCGCATCCTCGCATCAGGCAACTTCCGACTCGCCGGCCGATAGGTCACGTTACTGGGTCGAGCCGCACCAGTGAGCCACCGCCGATCAGCATCGAGGACACCCTGCCGTCTGCGCGGCGCTTAAAGACCAGAGGCTCACCCGACTCGCGGAATCCTGGCGAGACCACAAAGCTGTCGGCCTCGCTGCCTCGCTCCACGGCCATGGTCTCGCCCGGCCGGTCACTCGCCACGACTGTCAGCGTGGCGTCGCGCCATTCGACCCGGAGCTGGAAGCTCATGTCGGCTGGCGCGTACAGGCCTAGCAGGGGCCGAAACTCGGCGGGCGTCGGCACCGGCGTGGCCAGCCGCGGGGGCGCTGCCTCGGCCAGCTCTCGCGCCTGGGTACCCAGCGACATGGCGAGCGGCGACGCGTCAGTCGCACCGTTGACCAGTACGATCGCTCCCACCCGTGCGGTGCGATCGAAGCAGGCGTTCGACGCGAAGCCGGGGAGGCCGCCAGAGTGCTGTACCCAGGTCACGTCGTCCTTGCGCATTGAGTACCAGGAGATGCCCCACGCGGTCGTCCATTCCTCGTCGCTGAGGTAGCGGGGCTTGTGCATCTCCCGCCGCGTCGCAGCGGACAGTACCGGCGAGTCCGCTACCTCGCTATCGCTGCCCGCCGGATGGGCCTGGATGTGGAAGGACAGCCACCGAGCCAGGTCAGCCACGCTTGACCACAATCCGCCCTCGGCCCACACCGGAGGCATCGACGGAGCGACGGACAGCTCGTCGGAGAACGCCCGCCCGGAGTAGCCGACGGCGCACCGTTCAGCGAGAGAAGCATGGAGGGGCTCAAAGCCGGTCGATGACATCCCCAGTGGACTCAGGATTCGCTCGGCAACGTACCGCGGATAGGGGATCTCGCCGACCCGGCTCACGATCTCGCCGAGCAACTGGTAACCGAGGTTGCAGTATTTAAGCTGCGTGTTCGGCGGCACCGCGGTGAAGATCTCTCCGGCCCGCTCAAGATTCCGCGCAACCACACCCTGGTAGGCCGGCGGAAAGGCCAGGAAATCAGTTCCCGGCGGCTCGCTGACAAGCCCGGACTCGTGCGACAGCAAACGCCGGATCGAGACGCCGCCGATCGTCTCCGGACTCGCGCTGTCAGATAACTCAGGGATCCACTTGACCACCGGATCGTCGAGGTCGAGCTTGCCCGCATCGCGCAGCTGCAGGATCGCGCTGCCGGTGAAGGTCTTGGTAATGGAGGCGATCCGATACAGCACGTCGGGCCCAGACGGGCGCGCAGAGGCGACGTCGGCGAACCCGGCTCCGCCCGACCAGGCCAGCTCGTCGCCATGGACTACGCCGGCCGCCGCGCCGTACAGCCTGTTCTCCCTGACGAACGACCCGAGCTTCGCCTCGAACTGCTCGGCCCCGCTTGCCACCGGTCCCGTCATCATCCTGCTCCCGTCAGTGATCCTTCCTTATGGGGAAGTATCACATCCAGGCGGCGTCGTCAGACCTTGCCGCTGTGTCCATCTCGGGACTCCGGCCGCGTCGTCCTAGTGATGAAAACAGGTGCGGCCAGCTCATAGGAGGAGTGCATGAGGTACCTGATGATCCACTGTGCCGATGAGAGTGCCGTCGACTGGTGGGATGCTGACCGCGCGGACGCGGAGGGCGACGCGGCGGTCGACGCCTGGGATGCGGAGATGAAAGCCCGCGGTGTCCTGGTCGGCGGCGGCTTCCTGCGGCCGACCAGCGCAGCGACCACGGTCAAGGTGCGGGACGGCGAGGTGCTCGTGAGCGACGGGCCCTTCGCCGAGACCAAGGAGCAAATCGCCGGATTTTGCGTGCTGGAATGCACGGACCTGGACGAGGCCATCGAGGTGGCGTCGAGGCACCCGACCGCGCTGATCGGCACATTCGAGCTGCGGCCGTATGCCGAGTAGCCGCCGCCACCGTGCCGCCGTGTCAGCCGCACCCGCCGTGTACACAGGCGGTTCGTCAGCATGACGACACCAGCACCGGCAACCGGCCCCCTGCATCGCGCGAGCGGCATCTGGTCGCTGGTGCACGCCGAGCGAGCCGCCGTGGCCGCTGACCTAGCGGACCTGACCGCCCAGCAGTGGGCGACCCGGTCGCTGTGCACCGGGTTCAGTGTGCGCCAGGTACTGGCGCACCTCACCGCCGGAGCCAGCCTCAACAGCGTGCGGTGGCTGACCGGCGTGATCCGCTGCCGGTTCGACTTCGACAAACAGGTCGCCATGCGACTGGCCGAGCAACTCGGCGCCACCCCAGTCGAGACGCTCGCACGGTTCCGCTCCGTCACGACCAGCACCACAAAACCACCACTGCCGACCGCGGCGATGCTCGGCGAAACGATCGTGCACGGTGAGGACATCCGCCGGCCGCTGGGCATCCACCGCGACTACCCGATCACCACACTCACCCGGCTGGCCAGCTACTACCAGGGTTCTGACCTCGTCGTCCTCGCCAAAGGGCGGATCGCCCGGCTACGACTGGAAGCCACCGACGGCCCCTTCGCCACCGGCTCAGGGCCGCTGGTGTCCGGCAGCACCCTGGCCCTGGTCATGGCCATGACTGGCCGCGTGACCTTCTGCGACGAACTCGACGGTGACGGCGTCGCCACCCTCCGCGCACGCTGCACGGGAGCGCGACCAGTACCGACGCGCGAACCCGAACCGCCTTCAGGCAACCGGGCCGCTGGCGAGCAGCGCCGGGATAGGTAGGAGGAGGTACCGCATCCGAGCGCCCTTGAAGACCCAGCGAGTCTGGCGAGCTTTCGGGCATCCCATCACTATCTGCAGTCAAACTGGATGTATGGAACTTGATAAGGGCGTCCGGCGCAGGCTGATTGCCATGCTCACGGCGGCACTCACCGACATGAGGGAAGGAGGCGGCGAGACACCGCTGCTCGATCTTCTGGCGAGAGATGCCCGTGATCCGAGATCCCGGAGCGTGACGCTCTCTGCGCCGATAACCGTGGAGCAGATCCGCGCGCTGATCGACGCGGCCCTCGCTGACGACCGCCGGTACACCTGGAGCGCTGCGCTGTTCGCCGCCCAGCTCTTTCTCGACCTAGCCGCCGACGTGAGCAGGGACTACCCGGACTTCGACATTGATGCCTTCCTCCGGAAGGCGGCGCTTCAGCTCGAATTCGAGGATCAGGCCGGAGACTGACGAGACTGACACCCCCGCGCGCGGTCGTCTCTGCTACCGGCTGACTTACGCTGACGGGCGTGGCAGAACGAGTGCGTCGCGCGCGGATCGATGACGTGAGTGAGCTTGCACTCAGAATGCCGCATGTCAGCGTGACCTACGTCGGCCAGGGCAACCCGGTGTACCAAGTCGGCGGCAAGTCATTCATCTTTTTCCGCAACCCGCGCCCGGACGCCACCGATCCGGATACCGGCGAGCGCTTGCCCGACGTGATCGTGTTCTGGGTCGAATCTGAGGCCGACAAGCAGGCAATGATCCAGGACGAGGGGTCGCCGTTCTTCACCACATCCCACTTCGACGGCCACCTGTCGGTGCTGATCCGCGGGAGCCGGATCGGCGAGCTGACCCTGCAGGAGCTGACCGAGGTCGTGCAGGATGCCTGGTTGTGCCGGGCATCGCCCAGCAGGGCGGCGACCTGGCTAACGGCGCATAGCGCTGAGGCAGGCCCCTGATGCCTGATGATTTCCAGCACCCCGAGGTTGTGACTTTCGGGGAGGCGATGGGCCTGCTGGTCACGGATCCGCCGCGGCCGCTTCGGTCAGCGCGGACCTTTGCCAGGTCGATTTGCGGGGCCGAGGTGAACGTCGCCGTGGGGCTGAGCCGTCTCGGGCACCGGGCCGGCTGGTTTGGCCGGGTTGGGGACGACCCGTTCGGGCTCTCCGTACTCGATGCGCTCCGCTCAGAAGGGGTTGATGTCTCGCGGGCGGTTGTTGACTCGTCGGCGGCAACCGGCCTGCTCGTTCGAGACAGTCACCCGGAGCGGCGGGTGAGCGTGCACTACTGGCGGCACGAATCAGCGGCTTCGAACCTGAACCCGGCCGATGTGGACACTGGATACCTCGCTTCCGCACGCCTGCTGCACATGACCGGAATAACCCCGGCGCTTTCCCCGGCCTGCCACGCCGCCGTACTGGCGGCGGCCGAAGCCGCCCGGTCTGCTGGCGTGCCGGTGTCCTTCGACCCGAATCTGAGGCTCAAGCTCTGGTCAGCTCCGCAGGCGGCCGAGGTCCTCGGCCCGCTGAGTGGCTATGCCGATGTGGTTCTGGCCGGGGACACAGAGGCGCGGCGGCTTTCCGGGCAGCAAGAGCGGGAACGGGCGGCGGCATGGTTCCTGGAGCAAGGTGCGCGGCTAGTGGTCGTCAAGCTCGGGAGTAGCGGCGTGTGGGCCACGGACGGAACCCGCCAGTGGCAGGTACCGGCGTACCGAGTGACCGCCGTCGATGCTGTCGGTGCCGGAGACGCCTTCGCGGCGGGATACCTGGCTCGCTGGCTTGAAGGCGCCGATGTTGCCGACTGCCTGAAGTATGCGACCGTCGTGGCCGCGATGGCAGTCCAGGTGGTGGGCGATATTGAGGCTCTGCCGTACCGTTCGGAGGTCGACGCGGCGCTCGCCGGCGGTGACGACGTCGATCGGTGACCGCCACGGGCAGCTCGCCAGGGTCGTTGTCAGGAGAGGAGGCCAGTCGTGTACCGGTGGGAGATCTGCGCGGAAATCGCCTCGGCGCGAGTACTGGGCGTCTTGCGGACACCCTCAGGCAAGCAAGCAGCGGAGTTGGGAGAGGCGCTGGTTCAAGGCGGCCTGCGGGTGATCGAGGTGGCCTTGACCACTCCGGACGGCCTGGATGCCATCCACGCCCTCCACGGAACCAATGATGGCCGCCTCGTCGGCGCAGGAACGGTGCTCGACGCGCCTTCCGCGCGAGCGGCCATCCTTGCCGGAGCGCGGTTTCTGGTGTCCCCGTCCTTCATTCCCGAGGTCATTGTCACCGGGCACCGCTATGGCGTGCCAGTGCTCCCCGGGACGCAGACGCCGAGCGAGATCCAGCGCGCTCTTGAAGCCGGCAGCGACATGGTGAAGGTTTTCCCGGCCAGTCAGCTCGGCCCCGGATTCGTATCGGGCGTCGTCGCTGCCCTGCCTCAGGCACCGCTGGTACCGACGGGCGGGGTCAATCCTGGTAATGCACGCGACTGGCTAGCCGCCGGTGCGGTGGCGGTCGGAGTCGGCGGTTCCCTTACTTCCGGTGACCCCGCGCAGGCCCGCGAGCGCGCCGCCCAGCTCGTTGCGGCCATCGGGAAGGCCTAGACCTGATCCTGCATCAGCGGGTCGTTTAAGGCACGCCAGCGCGGGGAGCGAACGGCGAAGTTAAGACAGGAGGCTCCCCCATGTCCAGCGGAACAACGGCAGTGATCATTGCGCTGGCGGTTGTCGTCATCGTGGCGGCCGCCGCCATGGCCGCTACCGCACGGCGTCAGGCACAGCGGCGATTCGGGCGGGAAGATGACCGGGCCGTCGGCCGCCGGGTGCGAAAGCTGAACATAGGACGACTCCCCGACGCAGCCCGGCGTCAGCATCTGGCTGAGTGGCGGGCGATCCAGGAGCAATTCGTCGATTCGCCGGAGTCGGCCGTGACGGAGGCGTACTCGCTCGTTACCACGGTGATGCAGGAGTGCGGCTATCCGGTAGACGACGACGAGCAGGTAACGGCTGACCTGCCGGTCGATCACGCTCGCACGGTCAGCAACTTCCGGTCCGCGCAGACCATCACCCGCGAGGCAGCCCACGGCAGCGTCGCGACCGAGGACATGCGTGAGGCCCTCATTCAGTACCGCGAGCTGTTTGCGGATCTGCTGGGTGAACCCACTGATCTTTAGCCGGACACTGGCTGCGTGATTGGCCGCCATTCGCCGAACACAGCAACGAAAAAGGCGTCCGAATGGTGCGACTTGAAAGCTGCTCGCTGTCGCCCGAGTCCTACCATTCATTCGCGGGAGTTCGCTCAATATGGCTCTGACCTGGAGTGATGCCGGGCCGCGCCGCACCCGGTGTCAGCCGACACTTGTGACCGTTTGATCCCGCCTTAGCCGTCTACAGCATAGTTCGGCGAGCTCAGCGGCTGGTTATCGAACGATAAATCGGCTTTCGCTAGCCAGATCGCAGTACTCCGGTTAAAGTCGTCGTCGGCGATCCCGTGTGGTCTCGGTCACGATCAGGCGGAATCGCGGCACGCTTGGCTCTATAGGGGGGACGGCGAGCCATGGCCATCTTTAGTCCTGGCCTGCAGCGAGTGGAGGAATCCAGGGACAAGGGGCTCAAGACTGACGCTCTTGGCCTGGTGTCCAGTGTCGTGATGGGCGTGGCTTCGACCGCCCCTGCCTATAGCCTGGCCGCGACGCTGGGATTCGTCGTGCTGGCCGTGGGCCTGAAGTCGCCACTGGTCGCAGTACTGGCGTTCGTGCCTATGCTGCTGTGCTCGATCGGCTTCAGCGAGCTCAACAAGGCCGATCCCGACTGCGGGACCACGTTCATCTGGGCCGCCCGGGCGTTCGGGCCGAAAACCGGCTGGGTCGGCGGCTGGGGCGTCGTCGTGGCCGACGTCCTGGTCATGGCCAGCCTCGCGCAGGTGGCCGGGCAGTACATCTTCCTGCTCTTCGGCGCCACCGGCATCGGGACAAATCCCGCGAGCGGCTGGGTGCTGCTGACCGGCGTCGCGTGGATCATCTTCATGACCTACATCTGCTATCGCGGCATCGAAGTCTCGGCGAACTTCCAGAAAGCGCTGCTGTCCATCGAGATCACGATGCTGATCGTGCTGTCGGTCGTGGCGCTCGTCCGGGTCGGCACCGGCCACCACCCGGCCGAGTCGATCCACCCGAGCTGGTCCTGGCTCAACCCGGCGGGGCTGCCGTTCGGCGCGTTCGCCTCCGGCCTGATCCTCATGGTGTTCATCTACTGGGGCTGGGACACCGCCCTGTCCGTCAACGAGGAGACGGCGGACAAGTCACGGACGCCGGGCCGGGCGGCCATCCTGTCCACGATCATCCTGGTCATCACTTACGCCGTGGTGATCTTCGGCGCGCAGTCGTTCGCCGGCATCGGCACCAAGGGCATCGGCCTGGCCAACCCGGACAACGCCAGCGACGTGCTCTCGGTGCTCGGTCACGCCGTGTTCGGCGCGGGGACGCTGGGGAACGTGTTCTACCGGCTGCTGCTGCTCATGGTGCTGTCTTCCGCCGCAGCGTCGACTCAGACGACGATCTTGCCCACCGCGCGTACGACGCTGTCGATGGCCGCCTACAGGGCCGTGCCGGAATCCTTCGCAAAGATCCACCCCAGGTACCTGACCCCGACGGTGTCGACCCTCGTGATGGGCGCGATGTCGATCGCCCTCTATATCCCGCTGAACTTCATCTCCGGGGGCAACCCGATCTCGGACGCGGTCACCGCGATAGGCCTGTACATCGCGTTCTACTACGGGCTGACAGCGTTCTCCTGCGTCTGGTACTACCGGCGCACACTGACCAGCAGCGCCTGGAATCTCTGGATGCGTGGCATCCTGCCCGGGCTCGGCGGGCTGATCATGTATGCGGCTGGCTTCTACAGCCTGCAGAGCGACTGGGTCGCGGCCAACAGCTACACCATGTGGACGGTGCCGGGCCTGCACTGGCAGATCGGCGGCGTCTTCATCATCGCCGCGCTAGGTGCGGCTGCCGGCGTGATCGGCTTTGTCTTCATGCGCCTCACAGCCCCCGCGTTCTTCCGCAAGGAAACGCTCACCCGGGCCAATCCCCTGCTCGCCTTGAGCGACGAGCTGTGAGCGCCGCCGCCGCCGGGTCCGCCGGCGGACACCGAGCTGGCAGCCACGCTGCCCGCGCACGCCGGCCCGTAGCCAGCGCGGCCGTGAGCAACGCAGCCACGAGCAACCCGATGACGCCCGCCGACGCGGCACGCGCGGTGCCGGGCCGGCCCTCCTGGCCGATCCGGTCCGGTACGGTGCCGGCGCTGGCCGACGATTTCAGGACCAGGCCAGAGACCGCTCCCAGTCTGGCGGCGGCACTGCCGGCCGGCGCCGCGGTCGCGCTCGTCCCCGCTCGGGGGTCAGACCTGACTGCGTCCCCAGGCCCGGTCGCTGCCCTCGATGCCCGGCACTGGCAAAGGTCGTCGGGCAAAACCCAGCTCGCCGCGGCTTTCGCCGAGTCCCTGTGGCAGTCACGCGGTGTCGACCTCATGGTCTGGATCGACGCCACGAGCCGCGAGTCGGTGCTGTCCGGGTACGCCGCAGCAACCGCAGCCGCGACCGGCCGGGACCAGGCGAGCAGCAGTGAGTCAGTCGCCGCCCAGTTTCTCAGCTGGCTGGGCGAGACAAGGCGTTCCTGGCTGGTGGTACTCGACGACCTGGCGGGCACGTCGACCCTGGATGGCCTGTGGCCGGCCGGGCCGGCCGGGCGCGTGCTGGTGACCTCCGCCGACGTCGCTGCGGTCCCCAGCGACATGCGCGTCGTGCCGATCGGTCCGTACAGCATGCGCGAGGCCATCAGCTATCTGAGCGAGCGCTTGTCTGCCGACCCGGACAAGCGGCACGGTGCGATCGAGCTTGCTCGAGACCTCGACCTGGAGCCGGCCGCGCTGGCCCAGGCCAGTGCCGTGATCGCCAGCTCCCCGCTGTCGTGCCGAGAGTACCGGGCCCAGTTCCTGCAGAGGCGGGAGCAGATCGCGGAGTCGCCCAGCGCACAGCCACCGGCGGCCGCCGTGACATGGACGTTCTCGCTCGCCCGGGCAGGCCAGCTGGCACCGGGTGGATCGGCCCAGTTTCTGCTGGCCATGATCGCGCACCTGGAAGGTCATGGCATACCCCAGACCGTCCTCACCGCTCCTGCGGCGGGCGATCTCCTCGGGGCGAGCGGCGACGTCGCGGCCGGTGGCGAGCGCGCGCGCTCGGCACTGGCGGCGCTGGAGCAGGTCGGCCTGCTGACCGTCGAACGGACCACGGCACCGCCGACCGTCCGCATTAGCCCCGTGCTGCAAGCAGGCCTGCGTGCCGCGATCCCCGAAGGCATGGCAGATCAGGCGGCGCGTGCTGCCGCCGATGCGCTGCTCCAGGCCTGGCCGGAACGGGACATGCCCGGCTGGCCGGATTCCGGCTTGCGATCGTGCGTGGCGTCCCTGCGGCGGGTCACCGGAGATCTCCTGTGGGACGGTGGCTGCCATCCGGTGCTGATGCGGGCGGGGGACAGCCTCGACCGTCTTCGTCTCACCGAACCCGCGGTGGACCACTGGCTCGACCTTGCCACGACGAGCGGCCGCCTCCTCGGAGGCGGGCATCCGGACACAATGCTGGCCAGCCAGCGGTTGGCCGATGCCCACCTTGCGGCCGGGCGAGCGCACGACGCTCTGCCGTGGTTCCAGTGGGTAGTGGATGGCCTGACCGACGAACTCGGGCCGGACCACCGTGAGGTGATCGAGTCACGGCGCCGTCTCGGCCACGCCATCGTGGCGGCGCAGCAGTTCCCTGCTGCGATCACCATCCTTGAGCGCGCAGTTCGGCAATTCGAGCAGGTCTGCGGGCCTGGTCATACCGATACCCTCGGCGCTCGAGACGAACTCGCCGCGGCTTACCTCGCTGCGGGCCAGCACTCCGGGGCCATATCGCTCTACCAGCGCACGCTGGCCGACCGGGAGCGCGAGCAGGGAGACCGGCACCCGCAGACGATGACGACGCGCCACTGTTTGGCGGACTCGCACCTGGCCAGCGGCCGGGCAAAAGAGGCAGTCGCGGTCTACAAGCGGGTAGTGGCCGACCGGGAGCGCGTTCTCGGGCCTCATCACCTGGACACGATCAAGGCCCGCAGCAACCTCGGCGCCGCCTACCAGGAGACGGGCAAGACCGCGGCGGCCGAGCTGGCATGCGAGCAGGCCTGGGCCGGCTTCGAGCGTGTGCTCGGCCCGCGTCATCCTGACACGCTGCGAAGCCGGGCGGTGCTGGCTCAGCTGTACAGCCGCCTGGGCCGCTATGGCGACGCCCGCGCTCTGCTACGCGACACGGTCGACCGGCTGGAGCGCGTTCTGCCCGATGGCGATCCGCTCATCACCGAGCTGCGCCAGAGCCTTGCCGATATCGGCGAGGAGTAACGCCCGCAGAGGCGGTTGCGAATCGGCTGGTGCTGCGGGGTGTCAGGCATCGGACGTCAGTTGCGGCTCAGCAGCCAGCCTGGCCGAGGAGCTGATCCGGACCGTCTTGGTGGATCTGGTGTCGAGAGCCATCTCGTCGGACCGGTCCACCGTCCTTCTCATACGTACCTTGCCAGTTGCGGCGTCGACAACATCCACAACGTTAGCGATCAACCCGGCAACCGGGTTGTTGCCGCTTTCGACAGCAAGCTGCGCGGCGCGGCCGAGCTTCCGATTGGCGAGCTCCTCATTGCGGTCCCGAAGCGCCTCCAGTCCTTCCTGGATAGCTCTGGCGAGCTCTGCCTGCCCGGCGTAGTGAGCGACCTCAGGACTGAGCGGCGCCGTCAGCGCGTCGTCTTCGGTCCAGATGGCCTTAACCAGCGCCTTGGCTACGACGTTGTTGCGCACCAGAACGCTGACCCGCGATGCCAGCATCTCAGCGCCGACCTGACCTGGGCGCACATCGATGCTGACGTGATACTCCCGGCGCTCACTTCCCCAGGCTCCGGTGAGGTAGTCCGTGATCAGAGGTCCCGCTGCCCGACCTCTCGCGGTCAGATCAAGAATCGACGGGGAAACCTGCCGCACGAAGTTGATCCGGGCGTGATTGGGGATCCATACCCGCAGCGAGACTTCAAGCTGCCTTGCCATGGCCGCTTCTGTCATGAGCCTGAACTCGGCTTCCATCGCCGCCGGGTCCCTGATGATATCGAGGGATCCCAGTAGCGCGGTGGCGATCTTTCGTAGCTCGCTGACCGCCCAGTCGGTGCCGACCCCGCGGCAGTCACACTGCAACACTCCCTCGCACCGTGCGATGGCCGTGTCTAGTTCTGCCTCCGTCTCGTCTTCGTCCTTGCCGTCGGTGAGCAGAATCGCGTGATGAATCGCGTCCGGTCGCAGTGACATCAGATCGGCAGCCAGCGTCAGCCAGCTACCGATCGCGGTACCGCCCACCGGCTGAAGAGAGCCAATGGCCTTGATGGCGGCACGCTTCGTATCCGGAGAAGCTCGGACGAGCCCTTCCCGTCGCGGGTAGACAACCTCCGCGGACTCGGCGCCGCGCACGATGGCGAACCACACTCCGTCGCGGAGGGCTTCGACAGCAGCACGGGTAGCGTTGCGAGCTGCCTGGATCTTCTCCCAGGGATGAGCCATCGACGCCGAGCAGTCGACCAGGATCAGCTCGACCACGTCCGGTTCGGTCCGGACTGATCCGGAGTCCTCTGCCGTCACCGAGACGATGGCGCTGACGCGTGACACACCGGGCGCTACAAACGAGTTCTGGAAGCTCTCAGTCGTGAATGTCGCTGTAATCGACTGATCAACGGGTGGTGCCAGCGCATCGGCCTGCGCCATCGTCGCGCGCCAGCCCGGTTCCCCAGCCAACTCCCGCAGTCCGGCTTTCCTGGCGTGATGCCGGGCGGTTGCGAAAGCCACGAGTGCTCCCTCGGCCACGGCCAGGCGTCTCGCCCGGACTGCCGAACCGACTGCGCGGATGGGCCTGGACAGTCGCTGAGCCGCCTGGCGCGCACCCCTGCCGACCGACCCGCCAAGGGCGGCCGAAGCGTGACCGACACCTGTCGCGACAACCAACGCGGCGCGGTTTAGCGTGCCGATCAGCGGCGCAGCAAACCTGCGCCAGTTACTCACCACTATCGATCCGATGCCCAGAAGGGACGGCCCTAGCAGACGCCGCCTCGCCCAGCATGCTGCAGCCCAGGCGAGCGAGCCTGCGCCGGCGAGACCTTCCCAGATCAGCTTGCAGCAGCCCGCCATCAGCCGGAAAGCCGCACCGGCAGCCCACGCTGCCGCTGCCAAACTAGGACGCAGCGCGTCCGTGGCACTCGTCAACCCTCGCGCCATCAAACCGGCCATCGCCCTGGCACACCAGGATGTGCCAGCCCAAAGCGCCGCAGCCTTGATTCCTGCCGCGTGGACGACCGCGCCGGCCGCCGCCCCGGTGACGGCAGCTGCGCGACAGAGCAGATCCACGGCAGCGCCAGCCACGGGTCGGATCAACGAGGCGACCCCACGCCCGATGGGCACTGACGCACTCGTCAGCACAGCGCCGATGGCCGTTGCGCACCACAATGTCGCCGCCCCCGCAGCGGCAGCGGCTAGTCCGACCGCATGGACGATCGCCGGGGCCGCCGCCCCGATGACGGCGCCTGACCGACGGAGCAGATCAACGGCAGCGGCCACCGCATGTCGGATCAACGAGGCGACCGCACGGCCGACGCCGAGCATCGGTCTAGCTGCCGCTGCCCTCGCATTTCGAGCCCAGGAGATGAGAACCAGTGCCGGGCCGACAGCTGCCTTGAGCACCGCGCGGAACCTTTGTCCCGCCTGCCCTGCGCAATCGGCTGCCAGTCTGAAGCCATGACTGACCGCATGCCGGCACCGTCCAGCGAGGTCGACTACAGGCCGCGCGGCTGAACTGAAGTGCGATCCGCTGACCGCCAGCAATTCCGCGAGCCGGCGGGCAGCTCTGCCGACCCGCTTCGCTGTGGCTGCGGCGCCATCGCGGAGTACCACTGACACACGCGGAATGCCACCGGCCACCACTCGGCGCGCTATCTCGGCCGGGAATACCAGCGCTAGCAGCACCCCGGCGAAAAGGCGGGTCGCGACGCCTGCGGAATCATCCGAACCCGTCGCGAGACGATTCTCAGCCGGTGCTGCCTCGTCGGTACGGCACGCCGATTGCCCGTATGACGATTCGGATGGCTCGCTCATACGGATACCCCCGCGCCGCTCCGCCTGGAGCCCCTGCATATTGCACCGGATAATGACATGCACGATCGATCCGTGTACAGCGTGCCGGCTGGCGATGGCCGCCGGTGCGTCGCAGTGCGAGGCTTCAGGCTGAGCTGACGCCCGCTGGGGTAGGCATCGTCCTTGGGGGTAGTGCCAGTGGTGTTGTGGTCACTGGAGCGCCGGGCAAGATACTTAATTAGTGCCTAATAGGTTGATCAGAGGTTATGACTGATATCGCACTAGAAGAACTGCTTGTGTCCTCCGAGGTACAGACAGCGCGCGATCGCCTCGAGGACTATCAGGCCGCCGAGGCCGCCGCGGAAACCAACCCGAACGGCCAGCAAGAGCTCGATGATTTGCGCCAGGCTCTCATCGACATGCCCGGCGCGGTGCGGATGCTGCTCGAAGCGATCGACCGGGCCGGGATCAGCGCGGGAGAGCCTCAGTACGATCCGGGCGACATCGCGGGTGGCCGGTAACTGCCTTTGCGCAGGGGCATGATGAGAGCATGGTAGCTACGCCGACGACGGTCCAGGTCGGCCGCCGTGAATCATTCAACGCCGCGCATCAGCTCTACGACGCCGACCTTTCCGAGGATGAGAACCGCCGCCTATTCGGGAAGTGCGTCAATCTGCACGGTCACAATTACGTGCTCGAGGTCGCGGTGGCCGGCGGAATCGACCGGGCCAGCGGCTATGTACTGGACCTCAAGGTGCTCTCAGACGTCATCGGCAAGCAGGTCATCAGGGACGTCGACCACCGCAACCTCAACACCGACGTCCCCTGGCTGTCCGGGCTGATCCCGACCGCTGAGAACCTCGCGATGACCTTCTGGGAACGGCTGCGGCCTGAGCTGCCCGACGGGCTACTGCGATCAGTCCGCGTGTGGGAGACCGACAAGAACTGGGCTGAAGTCGGTGGTCAGGTCTGACGCCGAGGCTGGCCGTGAACTACACGACCGGTACACCGCCGCCGACCTTGAGGTATTCACCCAGGAGGAGACGAACCGGTTCGTGCACGGCGGGGACAGCGATCCCCGCACGGATCCGGTCCTGGCCTGGGAATTGCTGTACCGACTCGAGCCGCACCTCTATGACCGGCTGGCAACCGCCGAGCGTCTCCATCCGGGCATCCTGCACTGGCTGCCTTATGCCGCCCGCAGAATCGTCGAGGTTGCGGCCGGCACGGGGCGTCTCACCCTCGAGCTGCTGGATCACGGGCAAGAGGTAGTGGCCGTCGAGCCGGCGCTGCCCCTTCGGCAGATCCTGCGCCATAAGCTCGAAGAGGCCAGCAACGGCAGCCGCGCGAGGATTGTCCACGGGTACTTTGACGACCTGCCGCTGCCCGCCGACGCCGCCGACCTGGTCGTCGCCTGCTCGGCTTTGACGCCGTCGCCCGACCACGGCGGCGATGCCGGCCTATCGGAGATGGAGCGGGTCTGCACGCCGGGCGGATGCGTAGCAATCGTCTGGCCGAACAACATCGCCTGGCTGGCCGACCACGGCTACCAGTACGTCAGCTTCAGCGGGCCGATGGCAGTCGAGTTCCGCACCCGCGAGGAGGCGGTGGAACTGGCAGAGATCTTCTATCCAGGCGCCGTTGAGGCGATCCGCCAGCGCGGCCTGCGTCGGGTGCCGTTCGAGCTTCTCGGCATCAACGCGCCACGCGACATCGCCTTCAAGACTGTGACCCGATGAAGATCGCAATCATGGCGCCGCTGGTGACGGCGATTCGCGAACCACAGCGCGGCGGCTCGCAGGCGTTCGTTTCCGATCTCGCCCAGGGCCTGACCCGCCGGGGGCATGACGTGCACGTGTACGCCGCGTCAGGATCGGCAATCCCCGGCGTCACCGTGATCGATACGGGTGCTGATCCTGACGGGCTCGCTGGCGCCCTCTATCGCGCTTCCGAACCTGCCGGGCCGCCGGCCGGGGCCGCCCTGACGGCCGTCGCGGAAGCGTTCGGCATCGCGTATGCGAAGGTGCAGCAGAACAGGTACGACGTTGTCCACAACCACGCCTTCGATGCGCCCGCCGTCCGGCTCGCGTCCGCGCTGAGCGCACCGGTGCTGCACACTCTTCACCTGCCGCCCGACGAGGCAGTCGCCGCAGCGCTTCGCGAGGCCGCCCGTTCCGCGCGGCCGCCCGCCATCGCAACCGTCTCCGCGTTCCAGGAAAGAGCCTGGCGCGAGATTGTTCCCGTCGATGCCGTGTTGCTGCCGACGGTGCCTACGGCCGACATCCCGTGGTCGGTGGCGAGGGGCCGCGGCGCCGTCTTCGCGGGCCGCCTCAGCCCGGAGAAAGGGGCAGCCGAGGCCATCGACATCGCCGTCGCGGCCGGGATGTCCATCGATGTTTACGGCGACGCCTACGATGCCCGGTATGCGAGCGAGGCGATCGGCCCGCGGGCAGCCCAGCCAGGCGTCAGCGTCCATGCGGCAGTGCCCAGGCCGGCGGTGTGGGACGTGATGGCGCGTGCGGCCGTCGTGCTGTTCCCCGCCCTGTGGGACGAGCCCTTCGGGATGGCAGCGGCCGAGGCACAGGCGTGCGGCACGCCCGTCGTCGCGTTCCGGCGCGGCGGGCTCGGCGAGGTCATCGCCGACGGCGTCACCGGCTTCCTGGTGCCGCCTGGCGACGTACAGGCGGCCAGCGCCGCAGTGGGACAGGCAGCCGCGATCTCCCGGATGGCGTGCCGCAGCCACGCAGAAAGGCAACTGGACCTGAGCCTGAGCCTCGACGCGCACGAGAGCCTGTACCAGCGGGTGCTATCGAGGAGCAGCAGGGAGGCAGCAGGTGCGTGATCGGGTGCACTGGCTGGCGGGACGGGTGGCGGTGGTCACGGGCGCCAGCCGCGGCATCGGGGCCGCGACGGCTGAAGCGATGGCGGCGGCCGGTGCCCGGGTGGTTCTTGCCGCCCGTGACTCCGCTGCGCTCGACGCAGTCGCCGCGCGCATCAGCGGTCTCGGCGGTGAGGCCACCGCGGTACCAACCGACGTGAGCAAGCCAGCGGATGCTGACCGCCTCGTCGCCGCCGCGGAGCGGCTGGGCCCGCCGGCCGCCCTCGTCTGCGCCGCCGGGGACCTGACCCGGGCGCCATTCGCCGACACAACGCCCGAGATCTGGGCAGAGACGCTCGCGGTCAACCTCACCGGCACGTTTCTTTGCTGCCGCGCCGCGTTTGTCCCCATGCGGCAAGCCGGAGAGGGCCGGATTATCACCATCGCGTCCCTGTCCGGCGTCTATGCCACCGAGAAATTCCCAGGGCTGGCCGCCTACAACGTCTCCAAATACGGGATCATCGGCCTCACCGAGGCGATCGCCGTTGAGGGCAAAGAGCACGGCATCAGCGCGATCTGCATCAGCCCGGGCGCCGTTGACACCGAGATGCTGCGTCGAGCCAACCCGGCGCTACGGCCAGGCCTGACACCCGCAAACGTCGCCGATCTGATCGTCGCACTGCTGGACAGTCCGCTGGCCCCGGCGAGCGGCGCAAACATCCCGCTGTTCTCCAACGCCTGACACTCGCTGCGGTCACGCCCTCCGGGCGAGCGACCAGAGATCGACGCGCTCGTCGTCGAGAAGGCCCCGCTCAGGCCGGGCTCGGCGCGCCACGAGCTGGGCACACGCCGCCATCTCGCTGTCGGCCTCCAGCTCCGGGTCGCCACCACGGTCTAGCCCGATGGCTGCCTGCACGAGCCCGCCCTGCAGGTAGAACCCGATGAGCCGGCCATCCTCGGTGCTGCCGCGGACAACGAACTCATCCCACGTCGAGGCGTGACCGACGTACTCGATCTTGTGGTCGTACTGATCGGACCACAAGGTGTGGACGTAGTCATAACCAGCATCTGAGCCAAGCATCGACCTGGCTGCTGCCACACCCTGCTTCTCCGCGTTGTTGTAGTGCTCGACCCTGACCCGCCCGAACAGCGGGTGGAGCTGGTTCGCCACGTCGCCCGCGGCGTAGACATCCGGAGCGCTGGTCCGGCACCACTCGTCGGCCAGGACCCCGCGCGTCAGGGCGACCGGTGAGCCCGTGACACGCGGAATATCGACGGTTATCCCGACGCCGACGACAACGAAGTCGCACTCGATCCGCTTGCCGGAGGCAGTCACGACGGCCGCGACCCGGTCATCGCCGTCAAAGCCGACAACCTCCTCGCCGGACAGCACGG
>Ga0126373_10000257_pt1 | contig 35136 bp, 31 predicted proteins | sample PanSoiMetPlot_11_FD_92545 | JGI IMG/M metagenome (GOLD analysis project Ga0126373, IMG submission 92545) | Tropical forest soil microbial communities from Panama - MetaG Plot_11 | ecosystem: Environmental > Terrestrial > Soil > Tropical forest > Bulk soil | place: Panama | collected 2016-02-17 | reverse complement strand
CGATCCATCTTGTCGTGATCGAGCCCAATCGAGTCGAGCCAGATGCCATCGAGGTAGTGAGTGTCTTTCAGGACATCCATGGAATTGAAGGGAAGGTAAATAACGCGATTGTTATCATTGTCGCCTTCCTGCATGCGTGGCGCGCCGATGCCGACGATTTGAAATGTCACCCCGTCAATACGAATGCTCTCGCCGAGCGCGGGCATACCGGAAAAGAGCTTGTCGCGCGCCTCGGAAGCGATCACGGCCACCAATCCGTGCTGCATGTTGTCGGCGTCGTCAAGAAACCGCCCCTCAGCGATATCCAGGTTCCAGATCTTCTGAATGGAGGGATCAAGACCCATCACAGGAAACGTGAAGGAACGGTTATTGTTCTGCACCGTGGAGTCCTTCTCCGCCATACGAACTACGTGCCGGCAGAGCGGCAGATTATTGCGCAGCAATTCGATGTCGTCGTTGGTAAACCGAACCTGCACACCGGCCTTGTTGCCTCCGGCCTGTTGCGACGTGCGCCCAGGGAACACGCCAACCGCGGTAGCCCCGAAGCTCTCGAAAATGACCTCAATGGCCTTGCCAAAACCATTGCCATACGACAGCAGCAGCACCACGGTCGCAATGCCCCAAGCCATTCCGGCCATGGTCAGCAGTGTGCGCCGCAGGTCGTGGCGCATGGCCGAGTAAGCTTGTTTGAACAGGTCGCGATGCATCGTTATTCCTTGCGCAGCGCTTCCACGGGCTCGAGCAAGGCGGCGCGGCGGGCAGGGTAGACTCCTGCCGCAACGCCGGCTACCCCGAGGGAAATAATAGCTAGAGCGGCCGTGGAGGCAACCAGCTTCGGTGGATCAAAGCCATCGCCCAAGCTGACTTTAGAAAGCATCGCCATCAGCGCCGCCGCACCCGCAATGCCGAAGCCCCCACTGAACATCGTCAGAAATGCTCCTTCCACGAAGAACTGGAACATGATGTTGCCATTGGTGGCGCCCACCGCTTTGCGGAGGCCAATCTCTTTGGTGCGATCGGCCACGGCCACCAGCATGATGTTGATGATCCCGATCGCGCCCAGCGCGAGCGTCACCAGTCCGACGCTGCCGAGAAACATATTCATCGCGTCAAAGATCTTGCCGATCTGATCGACCGTCTTCACGGTGTCCCATTCATCGAATGAGTCTAAGTTGTTTGGATCGAAGCCGTGATTGCGGGCAATGATCTTGTGGACTTCCTGTTTGGCTGTCTCGTGCAGAGCCCTCGATTTGGGTTGGTAGTTGATCTGGGAGATCACGTCGAGATCGATCCCGGCATTCAGCGGCGGAAAATATTCATGCATCGTGCTGAAAGGAATGTAATTCTTAAGGTTCTGCGTGTTGTTATCCCCATGACCGACACGCAGCAGCGTGCCAATGACCTCGAACCGCGCGCCATTAAGCAGGATCGCGCTTCCAATTGACGGACGGCCGGAGAACAGCGTCCGACGTGTCTCGTCGCCCAGCACAATCACGCGGCGCTTTTGTTGTTGGTCCATTTCGTTGATCCAGCGGCCTTCATTGATCGGAACATAGCGGATGGTCTTGAAATCGGGAAGAACGCCGTTGATCTGACCGCTGGCCTGGAAATAATCACTAACAGCCCGGATATCGTTTCGAGAAATCACCGGGGTCGCACCGCCCACGCTCGGACATTCACGCAGTACATCCTCGTAATCGCGATATGTGAGGTAATACTGGCGCAGCGCAGTGAAGCTGCCTTGCACGACAGGGGCACGCCCCGACCAGATAAACAAAACGTTTTCGCCGATGGAATCGAACTGCTTCCGGTTGCCGGATCGGAATCCTTCGCCAAGGCCGACCAGCAACAGCAGCGACCCGACGCCCCAGGCGATGCCAAACATGGTCAGGAACGAGCGCAGTTTATGCGCCCACAGCGTCTGCAGGGTCTGGCCGAAGATGTCGAAGACAAGTCTCAACGTTACATTATATCGACTGAAGTTGGCGTCGGTGCAGGCAGTTGCAACACAATCAGAGATGCCGGGAGTTTCCATCCGAGGCTTTTACGCCGCTATCTAGGCTTATAATCAGCGCCTGTGGCGCTCACAGCGGCGAAACTCCGGGAGCGACTTCGACGAATATTTCTGGGCCTGCTTCTGTTCTTGCTGGGAACGGCCGTCCTCACGTTTGTCGTTGATTTGGGTCTGTTCCGGCTGCGAGTGGCTTCGAATCGGGATCCATACGGATCGGTCGTCGTGACTCGCTACTATGCGGTTCCGCAGAAGAACGGAAAGACGCAATTCATCTTTGACCCTCCCGCACCTGAGACTTGCGTGCACGCGGTTTACCCCCATACCGGAATGCAGCCCTGCTGGTATCTGCGCCGCCACCCTGAGCAGCACACGAATATCTAGAGGCGGAAGGAACGCGACCTCTTAGAAGGAGTAGGATCGCGAGTGGAGCGATCCGTTAGAATGTTGCGGCAATCAAAGAATTGTCCTGAGGCGATCCATGGGGAAAACGTGGTTGTGTTTTCGATTCTTTCTCGCTCTCATCTTGACGTCGACATGCGTCGCGATGGCAGCCACTGGTCCCGATCCACGGCTTGAGAAGTCATACCGTTTTCAGCAGGGCGGATGGACCTACGTGCACCTCGAAGGTTCGCCATCGGAGATTGGCTACCAGCACGGGTATTTGCTGGCTCCGGAAATTCAAGACGCCTTCGAGGCGATCAGGCTGTTTGATACCCATCAATCGCAGCGTGATTGGGAGTTCTTCCGCACCATCGCACGAGACAAACTGTGGCCGCACATCGATGCCGAGTATCAGCAAGAACTGCAAGGCATTGCCGATGGAGTGAAGGCACACGGGGTTGAACTGGACGTCTGGGATATCGTTGCTTTGAATGCTTTCGAGGAAGTGCCCGACTACTACCTGCCTTGGTTGAACAGGCAGAACAAGTCTGCGAAGAACCCAAAACTGACGGCGCCGGGAAATTGCAGCGCGTTCATTACCACCGGCCGCATGACGAAAGATCACCAGATCGTGATCGCCCACAATAATTGGACCAGCTATCTGGCGGGCGAACGCTGGGTCATTATTTTCGACATTCAACCGGAGCACGGCAACCGCATCCTGATGGACGGCTTTCCCGGAGTGATTGTCAGTGACGACGATTTCGGGGTGAACTCTGCCGGAATGATGATCACCGAAACCACTATCAGCCAGTTTGAGGGCTGGGATCCGAACGGCAAACCCGAGTTCATGCGAGCCCGCAAAGCGCTTCAGTATGCGAACAGCATTGATGACTATGTCCGAATCATAAAGGAAGGGAATAACGGCGGATATGCCAACGACTGGTTGATTGGCGACCGGAAAACCGGAGAGATTGCATACCTCGAGTTGGGGTTGAAGAATACGCCGCTATGGCGCACCAAAGACGGGTACTTCGTCAGCTCGAATTTCGCTCGTGATCCGCAGGTGATTAAAGAAGAGACGACGTTCGATCCTGATGACGGGTCGAGTTCGCCCAACGCGCGCCGGATTCGATGGGAAGAATTGATGAAGCACGCGAAAGGGAAGATTGACGTGCAGATGGCCGAGCAGTTCCTGTCTGATCACGTGGATTCATTTGAAAAGAAAGATCAGGCCAACGAGCGCGGACTTTGCGGGCACGTCGACACGTCCCCACGTGGCGTAAAGGAGTGGGCTTGGGATGCTTACAATCCGGGCGGGGCAGTGCAAGGGAAAGCTGCCGACAGCGGCATGGCGGCGAAGATGAGCTTTGTGGCAAGAGCCGGACACCCCTGCGGTGCCGATTTCCTCGCTGAGCGTTTTCTCGCGCAGCACACGGAATATAGCTGGCAGAAGCCGCTCTTACGCGACATGAAGGCAGGCCCTTGGACTGTGTTTACCTCGGGACAGAAAGCACATTAGTTCGCGCGAGATTGTCGAACCCGTTCCATATCCTGGAGCCTGACGCTGACGGCGGCGCTTGGAACCGTAACCGGACGCGGCCCTTCTCTTTTAAAACGCCTTGTAAACAATTTCGGGGGACTGCTGGAGTAGGAGTGCGACCATGGTCGAAACTAAGACGAGCAATGTACACCATGCCGTACGCGTATATCGCGATTGCACAATAACCTGTCCTCGGCAGCGGATTCCCAGGACGATGTCTCTTGCCGTCTCCCAGAGCGTCAGTCCAAGGGTCGCTGCGACAAATACCAACAGCGGTATCAACATAATGGCGCGTATACCCAGGGCTGCCGTCAACGTTGCAAGTTGCGACCAGTTGGACCAAAACCAAAGGAGCGTAAACGCAAACCACGTGAACGTCAGGCCCCGGCAAATTGCGATGTAAACGCGATTGGCGTTCAAGGCCTTTACTCGTTTGCGTCCGAGTCTCGCCGTTAGAACGATGTCGTAAACCTTATTAACGCTCACACCCAAACCTTGCAGTACGCCAAAAAACAGGAATGAAGAGGTTTGGCCGTGCCATGCGCCTACCAGAAAAAAGGTCACGAAAAATGCGATCACGCCCCAGACCGAAGCCAGCGAATCGGCAGGATAGCGCCGCATGAGCGTCATTAAGAGTGGGTTGTAAACGTAGGTTTTCAACCATGTCGAGAGCGTGATATGCCAGCGATTCCAGAAATCGATAAAGCCATCCGCGGAAAAGGGGCGATCAAAGTTTTCGGGAAGGCTCATGCCCATGAGGTGGGCGATGCCGATGACGATGTCGATATAGCCAGAGAAATTGCAGTACAGGAAGAATGCATACGACCCCATCGCAACCGCTCCAGCCAGGACTTTAGTGTCCTGACCCGGGACGTACTGGATGCGATTTAGTGCATTCACCTGCAGCATTGAAAATACCAGCCCTAGCACGTTGACCTTAAAAAATCCCGTGATTATGCGCTCGATCGCCCGCCCAGCACGCACCACCGAAGGTCGCTTGGCCTCCTGCAGAGATTGGCTGAATTCCTGATAGCGCTGAATCGGGCCAGCCACGAGGCTGGTGAAGTTCAGCGTATACAACAGGTATGGGGCCAAACCAACCGGGCTCTCAATCGCACCGCTGTTTGTTTCCACCATAAGGTGGAGAATCCTAAACAAAATGTAAGACAGTCCAAGGACGGTATACGGGCCCGGCAAGAACACTTGCGATGGCAGCAAGGTGTATCGTTTCAACCAAATGAAAATCAGGATAGTCGCGACCACTAGAGGCCCAACGGTTCGCACCCGGCGCGACTCGATCAATTTCAATTCGGCGTATCCCAGCCCCACAAAAGCGATCAATGGTACGAGCGATTCTCCCTTGGAACATAACCAAAGAAATACAAGACTTGCTCCCAGTAATATCGTTAGCCGCCAAGACAAACGTGGAATGAGATGCACGAGCAGCGCCACAGCGGCCCCGAATCCAAGGAAGGAAATTGATGCGCCGCCGAGTGAGTTCATGGTTGGGGTGCGCGGCAGGCAGCCATTTGCGGAATAGAACCGTCTTTCAGACGCTCTACTAACGCCTGAGCAATGACCGCATGCGCTTCACCTGTAGGGTGGTTATCGACGGGATAAAACATGCGTTCGGCATGGGGAGAAGAGGCGAATTTCGGGGTAACGTCCACGGGCAGCGCATTGTGCTGCACGGCGATCTCGCTGACGTGTCGTCCAAACCACCAGGGATCGACACCTTCCACGCGCGAACCGTTGCTCACCATCGCGGCGGCAACCCGATTTGGAATGATTAGCACAACGACTGGCACGCCGGTGCCGTTTATCCGAACCATCATGCGGTCAAGGATTCCTGCGAACTCTGCATACCTTCGCTCCCCAACAGATGTTGGAGGCACGGTCATCACGGCACGCGATCCCCCATCTTTCAGGAAAACCTGATACAACACCTGTTCATTCATGAGAGCCAAATGTGCAGATGCCAGGGCGAATCGGCTATTGCGCACTTTCAACTTAAATTCGTGCCACTCGCTTTCTATCCTCATTAAAGCGCTCTGACGGACGGCGTTGGACTGTCGCGCGGCGGTTCCCGCTTTTTGCAGATCAAAGGGTGATACCGACAGAACGATAAGGTCGGGCGACAAACCAAGGGCCTCGTCTACTAAGTCCGGTTGCGCCGTGATGTCCACCTGGCCGCCCATATTCTGTACTTCTACTGGCCGTCGGCAGACTTGACTCAGTGCATTCTCGGTTCGCGCGGCGAACGTCTCATCGCCAGGAACATATAATCCCATCGCCGTTGAAGTTCCCATCACGACAATGCGCACCGTGCCTGGGGCCTTCGGACCACAGGGTTTACTCGATCGGTATGCGCACTCGTTAAAGCGGTATTCGACGTCCGGTCCCTCGGCGTTTTTGAAATGGGCGTAGCAATTTGGTTTCAGGTGCCGCCTGCCCGCCGCAGTTCCACAACTGAAGTCGCCCCGCTCCGGAAACACCAGGCTCGCGACTACTTCGGTGGTACCGAGGAAGACCGCTAGTACCGAGAGGACCACAAGAGGAAGCAGCCACCGGTCGCGGCGTGGCAGCTCATCGGCAGGCGTTAGTTGTTCGCTCACTAACCGACCTCGGCAAGATGGTCATTTCTGCCAAAAAAAGCACTTGGAGTCAACGCGCACCAGTGGCTGAACGAGACCCTCGCGTTCGCGGTAATCGTCAACGGCGCGGCGACAGTACGTCCACGTGTCCTCACCGTAGTCGTCGATGATGACATAGCCTCTTGGAGACAGCTTCGGGTACAGATGGACCAAAGCATCATGGGGGGAATCGTAATAATCGCCATCGAGCCGCATGATTGCGAGCTGTGAGACCGGAGCGGAAGCAAGTGTATCCTTGAACCATCCCTTCAGAAAGATTGATTGTTCATCCAAAAGTCCAAAGCGGAGCGAAGTTAGCTTGCACCTGCTCTAACCCGACCGCGAAGTGCCTGTACACATTCTCCATCACTTTTCCGGCGCACGTTTTGGCTTCGACCGGATACTTCTCCCCATCTGGAGTAGGAAGGCCTTCGAAGGAATCAGCAACCCACACGCGCCGGTTCTTTTCCGAATAAGCCTCGAGCAGAGCACGCATAAAGCTTGTCGTGCCTCCTCGCCATCCACCTGTCTCAATGAAATCTCCCGGTATCCCGCGCTCTATGACATCAACTGCACACCGATGGATGTGTCCGTAAGCACGCGCTTAAGGAGGCTCAGGTAAAGATTTGGTGAACCAGCTAGGCTCTCCTGAATCTCTTGGCTCGCCGTCATCGATGTTGTCATGCTAGCACCGTCAAGGCACACCAAGGAGTTAGCGCTCGCCAATAGAATCTTAGGTCGCGGTGGGGTCGACGAACCATTCGTTGAGCTCGGACGGAACTAGCTCACAGCCGAAACGCCTAACCACCATGGGTAATGGCTGCGCGTGCGCAGACGCAACTACCAATTCCCACACAGTACTCCCATCCTCGCGCGTTTGTATTTGCGTGAAACCCAATTTGGCGTAGTGCTGTTCCACGATCTTGTTGCGGTTCGTAGGGCAGTAGACGCCTCGAAGTCTGCTCGCTCCCCGCCGCTTAGCGTGATCAACCAGTTCCTGCAACACGGCTTCTTCGACCCTTCGTCCGAGCACCCGGCAACTCATTAACCAGGTGTCAATCTCCCAAACGTCGGCCCCTGAAGGACTGCAGATGACCACGCTGATCATCCCGTTGTCGCCTAATTTGTCGCGGAGCCGAACCTGAAGCGTGAGAGCATTCGCATCGGCCTCGAAACGGGCCACCTGCGCTTCGCTGTAGCGACGGGTGGTGAGGTTGAACTGGTTCGACTTATTGATCAGTTGGGTAATCCGGGCGCGGCCTGCCTCATCGAACGGGCGGAAATCAATCTCCATCTCCAGAGAGGCGAGATAAGTTGCGACGTCCCCTACCTGGCGCTCCAGGGTTGCACGCTGAGCGTTGCCGGCATAATACGAAGCACGTTTGATATCTTCCTCGGAGAAATTTACCGCCTCGAAATACCCGGCAGCGCTGAGGGTGCGAGCGTAGTCAGCTGGGTCTTCCGGCATTTCAGGGATTGCCACTTCCGGCAGCGCTTCTCGAACGAGGTTGCGTTCGAATGGAGTGTCATCGATGAAGACCATCGCATTAAGACCAAGACCTAGAGTGTCTGCAATTGCACGAATGTTGCTAGCCTTATCACTCCAGTTGGCCTGAAAGATTGCGAAGTCTTTTTCGTGCAAGACCATGTCGGGATGTTGACGGAATGGCATGCGCGCGGTTTCATCTTCATTCTTCGAAGACACGGCCAGAACGATGCCACGGTTGCGCAAGGAGAGCACATACTGCTGAAAGGCTAGATAGGCTTCACCAACGGCGTCACCGGAACCAATCTGGATTCCCATGAGACCATCATCGCCGATGACACCACCCCACAAGGTATTGTCGAGATCTAATATTAACGATCGGCGACTTCTGCCGCGCAGGGCCGCCAAAAGCCTGCAAACGTGATCTGCATACAACGGTAGAAACACTTGCGCGAATGGCAGCTTTGCCAGATTCCACTCGCTCGGTGAATTCCAGTTCGCGAGGCCCACCGTGCCCGCCAACCCCGCGACATCGTAAAGCACGTCACTCGAGCCGCGCAGACGTTTTGCCAGACCAGCATTTACCCCGTCAATCAGGAAGCGCAGTGTGCCTTCAAGTATGCGGTCTAGGGAGCCGAACGTCGTCTCTGGAGGAGCCGCCAGATTTTGTACGATGCTTACCGCGCCCGTGTTCTGTCGAATCGCATTACGAATCGTATCTAGATAGTCGAGAGCAGATTCGATTGTTGATTGTGCGGCATTCGCATCGCCCGGACAGGGCAGCAGCGGCAAGCCCCTCCAGTCGAGCGCGATCAACACTGCATCGGGATGAAAGCGGGTCAAAGCTGAATCCGGCGACACGCTGTCCTGGAGAACCTGATCGTACCCCGTCGCGACACAGCTCAAGGCGAATCCGTGGCGGGCGGCAGTCGCGACAATACCCTTGCATATCAACTCGGACGTGCCATTGGACGCCACCCCCAGACGAAATGGCTGTAGTGGCGCCGACGAGTACCCATTGGCTAACCCGGCTTCGATGGTATCAGCCAGACGAAGTAGCTGATTGTCATCGAGAGCATAATTGGCTATCTGCCGGATTTCCGCGCCGAAGCTCTCGCCCGAGGATTCCAGCATCCCCCGGCAGAGCCGGTTGAAGCCCGGCGGGCATGCGGGCAGCCAGGATAGGTCGCGGTATAAATCCCGATTCATGAAAAATCCGGGAACCTCGTTTTTCGAACAGTTTTTTTCATTACTTCATTTTGCTTACGATCAGGGCGACGAGATCCCCGACGTTTTTAAGGCCCCCAACTTCCGACGCTGAGAACTTGATGTGAAACTTTCGTTCGAGGGTTAACAGTAGACGGATGTTCGCCAGACTGTCCCAGCCATCGATATCTTGCGCTGTCATCTCAGGGCGCAGGACCAGGCTATCGTCGTCAAAAAATTCACGAAAAACCTCACCTAAAGCTCTCTCGCACTCATCCCTGTCTATGCCGACTTTGCCCGATTGTTGCGACATTGCGTCAATTTTTCCCAACCCGTATTTGTCTAACAGCGAATCTTTGCGGATAAGAATTGTAGCATTTCAAGTTTCCCATCCGAATTCGCAACCGGTCAATTTTTGGAGCAGATGGTTATCATCTCGAACCTCGAACTCCAGAAAATTTATGAACCATTCAGTTGCTCCAACCAAGATGTAACATTTCTCTGCAATACCGTCCGGACAAAATCCCGAGAGCACACAAGGTCTGGTTATGCCTGATCTCCAATTCTCGCGCCTTGCCGGACCTCTGCTTTCCCGCCCTGAAAATTAGAGTGAACGGCAAGGTGGGCCAATCCCCAACAGCAACTGGCTTAGACGGGGTGAAGAATCGGCAATCCTGGATTTTACGAAGGGACGCACTGCGATGCTATATCCGCCACGAATCGGCAACACGCTTCTCGGCCGCCGGGCGGAGAGAGACGGCTACTGCAGAGATTGGATCGAGACGTCCTGGTTTCGCAATTGGGCACAAAAACGGTGCGCACTCCAGTTGTTGTTACGAAGCGGCGACGAGGGCGGAGCTCCTCATCGCCGCAATCGTTACCTAGCCGTAATGCTGAGTGTGCGATCGCCGTAGTTCCCCGACGAGTCCCAGGCGCGGACCACGACCCTGTGTTTGCCCTTCGACATCTTCAGATTGGCGCTAACCGAGTTGGTAGCGCCCGCATTGTAGGATCCTTTACTGTCGACGTAGATCCACCATCCCGCAATCGTTTGTCCGCTCGAGGGCGTCGCCGACGCCTTCAGATTCACCGGCGAGCCGACGGTCGAATCATTCGAAGGAGTTGCCACCTTCACTGAGGGTTTGGTCGCGTCGACGCTGAGGGTGAGCGTCTGATCCCCGAAATTGCCCGAGGAATCCCATGCGCGGATCACGACAGTGTGCGTCCCCGTATGCATACCAATGTTCGGGTGAATCGACGAGACGGCGCCCGCGTGATATACGCCGACTCTGTCTACATAAATCCACCATCCCGCAGTCGTGTGACCTGGACTCGGATATGCCGAGGCCTGGATCAACACCGGAGAAGCCAACCTCGAACTGCCGGCCGGAGCACTCACGATAACCTCCGGCTTGATTCCATTGCTGCTAAAGAAATCCGACATATCAGAGGCGGTGGCAGCGGCGCCGGGGTAACTCCTTACGTGCAGAGCGTCAAGCATGGTCCGGAGAGTATTTTCGTGCTTGTAGAAGATTGCGGAAACGGTGTGTGGCGTGACCTTTGGTCCGATTACGGCGGTGTACACCGAAGCACCACAACCCGTATTCGTGCCTCCGCCGCACTCATCGAAGGTGACAATCGCCAATCCGTCGCCACCAGGCTGGAAGTCCGGCGTAGCCAGGACTGGACCCAGCGTGTCCCGCAGGAAATTATCGGCAGCCGCCAGTCTCTGAGCCGTCGTGCAGCTCGACATCCCGACCGGACAATCGTGTGCATCATGATTCCCGTCAGGCACAATGATGGAAAAACGGGGGAGCGCGCCGTTGTCTACGTCAGTCGTGAGATGCGAGAGGTCCACGATTTTACCTGCCGACCCGTTGGTGTTGTTCAGGATGTCGCTATACCAAGTTGCCCCGTTGTGGCGACGGTAGTATGCGGTCCCGTTGTTATTGTCGGGTGTGGTGGGCTTGCCTCCCGCAGCAACATAGGACTGCGCATAGACCTTCCACGAAACACTGTGATTGTTGAGTTCGCGGAAGATGTTGTTGTCGGTGATGGGATATGAGCAATCATTTCCACTGCAGTTGAAATCGTGCGTGCCCGCCGGCAGCGAGCAGTTGACTTTGGAGTGGCAACTCCCCGAAGCCAGCCAGAGGTAGTCGAGCAGCGAGCCGCCGTTATCGGACTGATAGTTCGTAGCGTGGCCATACGTGTTTCCTTGACCCGTAAGCCAAGGCATGTTTGCCACGACGTCGTTATAAGTCGTGTTCTCGTCAATAACCAGAACCAGGTGCTGGGATATCGGAACTTGCGCAAATGCTCCTGCGGCGATGCACACCAGTGCGGCGGCAGCGAGCACACTACTCCCCACCTTCTGCAACATCATGGAACGCCCCCAAATTTTTACTTGCACTTGCTCCACGTGCACGACACAGATGCACGACGGTCGTTCAGAAAGGAATTGGTTCTAGCGGTGGAGGGAGTGTAACCGAACAATGTTAGAAGCAGGTAAATAAAAATGGAAGCAGTTGTCGCCATGACGCGCAGAAAGGACTAAGCCCGATTCGATTTTTCCTGCCAAACAGTTCTTAAAAGCATTCCAAGGAGTTGGACTATTCGTTTAGCGAGCAACTGCAGTCGGCGGGCACGACATGCGCCAGCAGGAAATCGCCGACACGCTTGTAGGCGTCGATCTGATTTTCGACACGGGCAAAGCCGTGGCCCTCGTTCTCGTAGATTTTGTAATCGACTGTGCCTCCCCGTTTCTTGATGGCATCGACGACCTGCTCCGTTTCGGATTTCGGACAGCGCGGATCGTGTCCACCGGCCAGCAACAACAGAGGAGCCTTGATCCGACCCACGAAGTTAATCGGCGAGCGGTCCTCGTACAGCGCCTTGTTCTTCTCCGGATCGCCCATGGTCGCCTGGTCCGACTCCCGCAGCACAGGGTCTTCGTTCTTCATTTCTGTGAACCAGTCGACGAACGGTACGATGGGAACACCCGCCGCCCACACTTCCGGCGCTTTAGTTACGGCCATCATGCTGAGATAGCCGCCGTAGCTTGCACCCATTACAGCAATTTTCTTGGAATCAAGATGGCCAGTCTGCTTGATCCAGTCGACGCCAGCGAGAATATCTTGCAAGTCACCACCACCCATGTCGAACAGATTGGCCTGCTGGAAATCTTTTCCGTAGCCGGTCGAACCGCGATAATTCGGCGCGAGCACCATGTATCCCTGATTGACCGCAAACTGAATGAAGCGGTTGAACAGATTCATGGTTTGCGAGGTAGGGCCGCCGTGAAGGTAGACAATGGCTGCATTCTGTCCATTGCGCGCCATGTTGTAGGGAACGTAAAGAAAGGCAGAGATAGTCCACTTTCCGTCGCGACTCGGGTAGTGGATCAGATATGGCTCGACCATGTCTTCCGGCCGAATGCCGCCGACAAGAGAATGCGTGATCTGCTGCGACTTGCCGCTGGCCAGGTGATAGATCCAGAGATCGCCCGGTGCCGTGGGACCGTTATGGTAGTAGAGGAGACGCATACCGTCGGCGCTGAAGGCAGAGTGGCCACCGGCGGGCTCATTCAGCCCTTTGCCAATCTCCAGAGCGGTCGATTTACTTGTGACGAGGTCGTGAAGATAGATGTCCTCGTTCCCGTCGACATTTGCTGTGAAACTCACGCGCTTGCCGTCAGGGGAGAACTCGTATCCGCGGACTTCCCATTTGTTTTTCGTGAGCCAGGTAACTTTTTTGCTGGTGACATCGACCAATCCCAGATTTTGGTATCCGTTGGCAGCATTGGAGGTCATCAACACGCGCCTGCCATCGAGCGAGAGATCATTGGCGAAATACAGTTGCTCTCCCGCATGAAGCGTTAACAACGTGCTCTGGCTGGTGGCCACATCCGCAATGAAGATATTCGAGTCCGTGCCCTTCGCTTGTTCCTGCGTGTAGACGATGTACTTGCCGTCCTTCGACCAGACCGGATTCACATTCCGCTTGTCCTGCGGCGTGTTGGTCGTGAGATGCTTCAACTCACGCATGACCATGTCGTAGATATCAATCTCGAGCGCTGCAGAGTTCTTAGGCTTCACGTCGTAGGCAAGATAACGTCCATCTGGCGACCAAGTCGGATTCATCTCTGCGATTTCGCGGGTTTGAGTCAGGTTGACGACCTTGCCACTCTTGGGCGAGACCAGAAAGATGTCCCACTGCTCGTCGCCATCGTAGTCGGATTGATAAGCGATCCACTTGCCATCAGGCGACCATGCAATCCCTGTCTGCCGTTGATCGCTGACCGTGAGTTGTGTAGGAAAGCCGCCCTCAGCAGGAACGACCCAGATGTTGTTTCGCCCGCTCATGTTCGAGACGAACGCAATGCTCTTGCCGTCCGGAGACCACGTCGGACGCCCGATCTGACGTGTCATATACAGCTTCTCTATGGTCAAGCTTCGCGGCTCGACCTGCGCGTTGGGCTTCGACGCGATCTGTTTGGGATCGGTAATGGCCTTTGGAGCAGTCAGTGTCTGAGCCGCGCTCAAGGTAGCGAGACTTGAAAGGGTGAGAAAAAGAAAAACGTCGGTGCGCATGAAGGGTGCCTTAGCTACGACAGAGTTGAGGCCAGACCAAGTCAAAGTTCAACCCGGACCAAGTCCCGGAGGGACTGACGATAATAGCCCGCCAGTTTCGCAGACGGGTAAGTCGGCCAGATCGACCGCGCCCCGGAGGACGCCTCAGTGGCGGCATCAAAGTTCAACCCACGGCTGCCTTATGCATCTCCACCGTGCTCCATGTCTTGTCGCCGGCATGGCAGATATTTTCGAGGGGGCATTCGACACAATTTGGTTTGCGCGCAAAGCACAATTTCCTTCCGTGCCAGATCAGCTGGTGCGAGAAGAGAATCCATCGGTCGCGCGGGATGATCCTCATGAGATCCTGCTCGATCTTTTGCGGCTCGTTTTCCTTCGTCAGTTCCAGGCGGCGCGAGATGCGATGCACATGCGTATCCACGACCACACCTTCAGCCTTCTTGAACCATGTGCCCAATACCACGTTCGCGGTCTTGCGCGCCACGCCGGGCAGCGTGAGCAACTTGTCCATTTCATCGGGAACTTGCCCATCGAATTCAGCGACAACCTTTTTCGCGGCGCCGACCACGGACTTCGACTTGTTGCGGAAGAATCCTGTGGAGCGAACATCAGGCTCGAGTTGGTCCGGTGTGAGGGCCGCGAAGGCTTCGACGCTGGGATATTTGCGGAATAGCTCCGGTGTGACCCGGTTTACATTGACGTCGGTGGACTGCGCCGAGAGGATGGTTGCGACCAGTAACTCCCATGCGCTCGCATGCGTCAAGGCGCAGGTCACCTCGGGATAAAGATCATTGAGCCGTTTGAGAATCTCGGCGACACGCTCGGGAGCGATCGAGTTGTAGCCCTTCGCTCGCCTGCTTGATCCGGCTGTGGCCTTAGGGCCGGATGGCGCAGTCTTGTTTTTTTTAAGGACGGAGGCCTTTCGCGCACCCGCACCAACCCGTTTGTCCGCTTTCGCGGGCGAGGGTGGCAGCCCCACTCGCACTTTGTCCTGACGCCCGGTCCGGGCCGGCTGACGGGGAACGACTCCACGAGGCATTGCAATTCCTTTCCGGTCGAGCGCTAATCATAGCAACCGGGGCTCGTTGATTTCCAATCGGCGATCGCGAATCGAAAACCGGCAACGCCGCGCATGTCCCTCGGTAACCTCTCTGCCAATTGACGCGACGAACGAGCCTCGTTACCCTGAACATAGCCCTCATTCAGGACGAATACCGTGGCGGTCAACTCGATCCAACTCGGACAAGTCTGGCGCAGCGATGCTGACGGACAGGACTATCTCGTCACCAAGGTTTACACCGAAGTCTTCACGCAGTACGCGATGTTGCGGCCGGCCGGCATCAGCGCGCCTGACGCACCTACGGTTCGCGTGAAGGTCTCAAAAGGCCCGCAAGGCGCCACGCTTCCGGGATATGCCTTCACCCAGGAAGGGTCGTTCTAAAAGCCGTGGTCGTGATCAGTGATCAGTGGGCAGTAAACACCAATCGCAAATTCCAACCTCCAACTCCGATTCGGAATTTCCGATAGACTGGAGCTCAGCACATTTCAAGCTTGGGAAGACTTGCTAGCCACTGACCACTAGCCACTGAACACCGCCCTCGAATGACAGAACGAATCCTCGCCATCCTGTTCGTCTTTATCAGCAAAATCATCGCTGCGACTGGCTATGTCGGAATGGCCATTCTGATGGCGATCGAGTCCGCCTGCATTCCGCTGCCTTCGGAATTAATCATGCCCTTTGCGGGATACCAGGTATTTCAGGGCAATTTCAATCTGTTCTGGGTGGCTACCGCCGGTGCGATCGGTTGTAACCTGGGATCACTGGTTGCCTACGAGATTGGTGCCTACGGCGGACGTCCGCTCGTGGAGCGCTACGGCCGCTGGATCTTAATGGGCCGCCGCGAGCTCGACTGGGCCGACCGCTTCTTTGCACGTTGGGGATATCTCGCCGTTTTCATTGCCCGGCTGCTTCCGGTGGTTAGGACTTTTATTGCTTTACCGGCCGGAATCGCGCGCATGCCCCGCGGCCGCTTTCATATCTACACTTTTCTTGGATCCTGGCCGTGGTGCCTGGGGCTTGCTTGGCTCGGAATGAAACTCGGCGAGAACTGGCGCGAATTGGGCCAGTACTTCCACAAGTTCGATGCCGTGATCGGGGCGATGATCATCGTCGGTCTGATCTGGTTTGTCTGGAGTCACTGGCGGAATCGAATCAGCAATCAGTCGTCAGCAATCAGCCCTCCGTGAGTTGGAAGGCTGAAACGTCTTCCGGTATGTCATTCTGAGCGGAGTTGTCGCGAGCGAAGCGGACGACAACGCAGTCGAAAACACCCTGCAGACGGCAGAACCCCTTGATCCCGAGCCTCGACTGATGTACAAGCAGAAGCGCTCAGTCCAAGGAGATTCCATGACCCGCCACCTGCTGGCTGTCTGGTTGTTTGCGACCGTCGCAATTCCAATTGCCGTCTCAGCACAAGCGCCTTCCTCCGGTCAGCCCTTCGTCGTCGAGTACTACTACAAAACAAAATGGGGTCACGCCGACGAGTTCCTGAAGCTCTTTAAAAAGAATCATTACCCGCTGCTTAAGAAAGAAGTCGAAATGGGGCGCATGTTGAAGGTCTGGATGGACCAGCCCCGCTATCACACAACCGAAGACGGCCGCTGGGACTTTCGGGTGACGATCGTTTTCAAGAACGCAACCGTGGCCAACGAAGCATTCGACGAAGACGCGCTTAAGAAGCAGCTATGGCCCGACCAGGAAGCCTACGCGCGGGAAGAGCAACGCCGCTTCGAGATCCTCGACGCGCACTGGGACTTGCCCATCAGAACCGTCGATCTCGACAAGCCTTAAATTCCTTTCACCACCGAAAATCACAGAGCGGGCCTCGGTGCGCCCAGTGTCTCCCGTGGTTAAGTGTTTTTGTCGATCTTCAAAAAATTCGCGATCATCTTCTCGTACATCTTCCACGGCAGGATGCGCTTCAAACGGAGTTGTATTTTTGCGTCCCGACCCACCAGATATCGCAGCTTGGGATTGGAATCCTGGGCGATGGCCACGATCACCCGCGCGACCAGGATGGGATCGGCCTTCGGAATCTTCTGAATCACCTCGCGCATCCGCAGGCTGCGCTGGAAGTTCGGCGAGGTATCCTTCTTCGCCTCCTCGCCCATGCGTGCCCCCACAGCCCACACCCCGGTATCGAACGCTCCCGGTTCCACAAGCACGACTTTAATTCCCAGACCATTCACCTCCAGACGCAGCGACTCACTCCAGCCTTCGAGCGCATGCTTGGAAGCGGAGTAGCTGCTGACGGTGATTGAGCCCTGCAATCCGACGATCGACGAGACTTGAATGATGTGCCCCGAGCGTTGCTTCCGCATGGTGGGCAGAACAGCCTTGGTCATGGCGACGGCGCCGAAGAAGTTCGTTTCAAATTGCGTTCGCAACTCCTCCAGCTTGATGTCCTCGGCGAATCCCGCCATGGCGAACCCGGCATTGTTGACCAGCACGTCGATGCGTCCGTAGTCGCGCACAAGGGTATCGACACATGGCCCGATCTCCCCGAAATGCGTCACGTCGAGTGCGCGGACATCGATGTTATCGGAAACTCCTGCAGATACGACCGCCTGGTCCAGTTTTGCACGGCGGCTGAGGTCGCGCATGGTGGCGACAACTCGGTATCCGGCTTTCGCCAATTCGACAGACGTAAGGAGCCCGAAACCGTTGGAGCATCCGGTGATGAGGGCGATCTTGTCGGCCATGAAAATGGTCTATCCCACAAACAAGATTCGACGTTGGTATCGCACGGATTGAGTGTATCCGATTCGGCGATGCGCAATATTTCCCGGCGCTCCCGCCGGTCAAGACAAGTCTTGAACCGCCGAGAACGCCGGGTATTCGCGGAGTTCACAGGGAGTATCTCGACCACGTGCGGAAAAGTTACGAAAAGCTGGAACCCTGTGCTCGAAAGTGGGACAATATTCATAACAACTTGTCTGTTGCCATCGCGACACACGCGAAGGAGGGTCTCATGCTGGCGACAAGGCATCGCATACCGCGCAATCCGCTTTTTCAGTTTCATCCATTGCATACATTGTTTTCGCTGGTTGGGACGCTCGTCGTATTCGGATTGCTGGTCTGGTTTCTCGCGGTTCCTGCAAAGTAGCACACCCGCTGCTCCAAGCGCAGGCCAATCGGAGCATCTTTGTCTCACGCGCGCTCTCAACGATGCGCCACCTCTCGCGCGCGATGTTAAACCTTGGTAACAATCCACAAGAAATTCCTTTATCGTCGCCATCGAAATTTGGAATTGGACTCTGAATCTCTACTAAATCGATAATATTTTTTATGGACTGCTTCATCTCTATTGAGGATTCACACGTTGACGTACTGCACGAAATCACCGTTCGTCTGAATGCGGCTGATGGATTTCATGAAGTGCTGAGTCGCGTTGTTGATTTCGCTACCGCATTGGTGAAGTGCGATTCCTGCCTTGTGTATGTTCTGGAAGGGGATGGACTGGTTTTACGCGCGTCGAAGCACCCTCATCCGGAGGTGCTCGATCGGCTGAAACTGCGCGTCGGGGAGGGAATTACCGGGTGGGTGGCCGAGCGTCGCGAACCTGTTGCCATTCCCGAAAAAGCGGCGCAGGATCCGCGCTTCCAGGTTTTCCACGAACTCCCGGAAGATAGCTACGAAGCCTTTCTCTCTGTTCCTTTGATGTGCAGGGGACGAGTAGTTGGAGTCATCAACCTGCAACATAAGCAGCATCACGTGTATCGTCGGCGGGAAATCAAGTTGATCTCCACGATCGGATATCTGGTCGGCGCCGAGATTGAGATGGCGCGCCTGGAAAATGCGAACTCAACGCTCGCCGAGCAATTGCAAACTCGAAAAATCGTCGAGCGCGCCAAAGGTATTCTGCAGCGCGATCTGGGGCTCAACGAAGAGCAGGCCTATCTCGCGATTCAGCGGCAGAGCCGCCAGAAGCGCAAGCCGATGCGGGAGATCGCCGAAGCGATCGTCCTTAGCGATGACGTGCGTGGAAATTCGCAGACCACCTAACCACCCAAAAGTAAACAACAAACCGAGGGCAGGGGGGCCCCTGTGGACCTCTGTGTCGCCTGGGGTCATCGATTTCTCACTCTTCCCGCAGCAAGATCACTGGATCGACTGAGAGAGCTCTCCTTGCGGGAATCCAGGTAGCTAGCAATCCCAACAGGCACATCGACAGGACCACGCCAGCCAGCACGACCGGATCGCGCGGGGTTGCTTGGTAGACGATGAGAGCCAGGACCCGGCTCGCCAGCAGTCCCAGCACCAGCCCGGCGACAGAGCCGAAAGCTAGCAACTTGAAGGCTCGCCCCAGAGCGGCGCGCAAGACTTCTTTGCGCTGCGCACCCAGAGCCACCCGGATGCCCAGCTCCCGCAAACGCTTGCTGACCGAATAAGCGGCCATGCCAAAAATTCCCGTGATGGCAAGAATCGCCCCCATTCCGCCCATAATTCCCAGCGCCACCGTCGCGATCTGCGAAGGGAAGAGCGCGGTCGCCATTTCGTCATACCGGCTTTCCAGAGTGATCGGCAGGCCTGGATCCAATTCATGCAGTTGGGCCCGCACCGCCACCGATACCTGCTGCGGATCGCGGCTGGCACGCGCTACGATCCACTGAGAATTCGAGGGCAATTGTAAGATCGGCAGAAACATCGCAGTCTGAGGTTCTTCGGTCAGCGTTCCGTACTTTCCCTCTTCCGTCACCCCTATCACTTCGATGCGCGCGCCATCGGTCATCTTGTAATGGCCACCAATGGCGTTCTCGACCGAGCCGAAGAATTTCCGCGCAAACTCGGGATTCACGATGGCGACTTTCGGGGAATTCCCGTCGTCATGCCATGTGAAATTGCGGCCTGCAACCAAGGTAGTGCCCTCGGCGCGGAGATAGTCAGGAGACACCTGATACATGAATGCGGTCGTCACTGCATTGGACGGTCTCTGGTCTGCCCCTTGATCGCGGAAGACGTTTTCGGTGTGCGTATCGTTCAGAAGTAGAGCGTCGGTTACACCCACCGCTTCCACGCCCGGGATTGCGCCGATCGTATCCAGCACGCGTTTCTGCATGGTCGCCAGGTGATCGCCGGTGTAGCCAGCCATGTGCAAGTCGGCACCGACCAGAATCGAGTTCTGCGGATCGAAGCCGAAATGACTCTGCTGCGCGTGCACCAGTCCACGCACCGCAACCATCGAAGACGTCACCAACACAGCACAAATAGCAATTTGCGCTGCCAGCAGGATTTCCCGAGCTGTAATCCGGCGCCCCACCCTGGCGGACATTCCCGACTTCACAACCTCGTAAGGATTGGCACCGAGTACCTGGGTGACTGGCACCGACCCGAAAACAAACCCGCTAATCAGGCTAAGAAGCAAGGCGATTGCGTAAACGGTTGCATCCGGAGTGACGGGAGCATGCATAGGGAAGTTCCCAAAGGGCTGCCAGTCGCCCAGCCAACGCAGTAGCGCGATGCTAGCCCACAGGCCCACAAAGCCCCCAAACAGGGAAATCAGCACCGATTCCGCGAACAATCCCCGCAGAATGTGTCTGCGGGTCGATCCCAGTGCCAGCCGTACTGCAATCTCACGCGACCGATCCGCGGTGCGTGCCGCAAACAGGCTGCCCAGGTTCGCGCATGCAGCGAGCAAGATCAGCGCCGTTAGCAGAAGCAATCCGGCCAGGAACGCCTGAAACGGGCGGTCAAACTGGTCGCCCAGAAGATTGGGTGTCCCCAGCGAGTAACTCACTTTGGCGTGTTCTTTCGGATAGGTTTTCTCCAAATATGCGCCGATCGAATTCAGCTCAGCGGTTGCCTGTGCCGGAGTAACCCCAGGTTTCAGGTGTCCCATGATTACGAGAAGTGAGCGCTCGCTGCGGTTGTCCAACCCGCTCCATCCGTTGGCCTGCTCCTGCTGTACCAGGGGAACAAAGAACTGGGGAGAAAAAAAGACGAGGGTCCCACGAAATTCAGGAGGTGCCACGCCCACAACGGTGAAGGGATACTTGTTCAACTGAACGACGCGACCCACCACGCTTCGATCATCGTGAAAATGGCTGTGCCAATACGAGTAACTAAGCACAATATAAGGGGCACTGTTCACGCCATGCTCGTCCGAGGTGTGAAAAAAACGTCCGAGGTAAGGCTGAATATGCAAGGCATCGAAATAGTTTCCGCTGGCTTCCACGCCCCAGAGAAGAGACGGTTTATCGCCTGTGTCCAACGCTGCCTGTACGATGCCGTATCCGGTTACATCCTCAAAGCTGTGGTTGCGCTCGCGGAGATCGACAAAATCAGGATAGGACTGGCCCAGTTCCTTGTCGTCGCTGCGCTGGATGGAGTAAAGACTCTGTCCATCAGGCACACTCAATGGACGCAAGATAAGCCCATTGAGGACGCTGAACACTACGGCATTGGCGCCAATGGCCAGAGCCAGCGTCAACACGGCGGTGATGGTGAATCCCTTCGACTTGCGCAGTTGCCGAAGTGCATAGCGGAGATCCTGCAACCAATTCATGATCCAACTCCCGGCTCCCTATTCCGATGCTTTAAGCACGATGAGGCTGGCGTCGTCTTGGAAGTGGGCGCCGCAATGCTGCGAGGCTGCGCGCAACAACAGTTCCATCAACTGATGAGCACTCGATCCCGAATTTTCTCTCGCGACGCCGATGAGGTGTTGTTCGCCGAACTGTTCATCGTTCGTGTCGCATGCTTCCACCAGCCCATCGGTGAACAGCAGCAGTCGATCCCCACCGCGCATCTCTAATTCGCTCTGCCGGTACTGCCACTCCGGAAACTGTCCCAGCACCGCGCCCTGTGCATCGAGTTCCGTGGACGCGCCATCCGCCCGGATCAGCAAGGGCGGGTTATGTCCGGCATTGCAGTAGGTCAGCCGATTCTCGTGGTTGTCGAGCACTCCATAAAAGAATGAGATGAACTTGCCCGCCGGCATCACATCGCACAGGATGCGATTCAAGCGATGGCAAAGTTCGCTCGGCGCCAATTTCTGCGCGATCAGCGGCTGCAGTGCGGCCTGCAGAGTCGACATGAGCAGTGCCGCCGGCATGCCCTTTCCTGCAACGTCCGCGATGCAGACTGCGGTGTGCCGGTCGTCCATACGCACGACGTTGTAGTAGTCCCCGCCCACGAAGCGAAGGGGCTGATTCACAGCAGCAATCTCGAAGCCCCGCACTTCAGGCAAGCGCTTTGGAAGCAGGCGGGCTTGAATTTCGCGAGCATCCTGCAGTTCTTCCTCGCGCTGGCGCAGCCTTTGCCGCTGTTCCCGCGCCAGAGCAACCTGCTGCTCCAACTTCTGCAGAAGATCTCGGTTCTCCCATGGCTTCTGAACGAAGTCGGAAGCCCCGCGCCGCATCGCTTCGACTGCCAGGTCGACCGTGCTCCATGCCGTCATCACCAGCACGGGTACAACGCTGTCGATCGACCGGATCTGCGAGACCAGTTCCAATCCTTCAATCCCTCCCACGGTATCGCGCGTGTAATTGAGGTCAATCAGAACAGCGTCGAAGCTCTCACTTTCCAGTGCGCGCAGCACGCGGCTGGGATGGGTCACGGTCTCTGTGGAAAATCCGGAGCCGCCCAACAACATCTGCAGCGCAAACAAGATGTGCTGCTGATCGTCGGCAATCAAAACGCGACCGGTTTGTGATGGCTTCCCAGGATGCGTCTCTTGGATCAGGGCTGGCATGCCACAGGAATTGCACACTCCGGGCCATCTCCCCATAGGCTCCCAGGTTGTTGATTCGGGAGAGGATGCGACATTCCCGGCGCACGGTCGAGCGTGCCGGCTTGTGCGCTGATAGAACTCGGTGTCCGGAAGCGGACAAGAAACGCGAGCTCCAAAGAAAAACGGCGGACACTTTCCAGCATCCGCCGCTTGTTTGGTTCGCTGTTCTGGTTAGTGGCCCGACGATGCGGCCGTCGTCACGGCCTTGGCCATCTGTTTCGCAGAACGCGACGGCGCGGAAAAATAGAGTTTTATGCCGCACCCGGCCAGTTCCATCGCTGACACATAGCTGCCATCGGCAACCGTTTCCAGCAGCAGGCGATTCGAGTCCGCTGCCTTACTGTCCTCAGCGCTGAGCACGAGGAGCATGTAGCTGGCGCGCGGTCCGTTGACTTTAGTTAGCGTCAGGATGGGCGATTTCAGGTATGGATCGTACGAGAACTCGTACTCCCCGGCCGGAATATGGGCATTTCCCCAGCGCACGTCATGCGTCAGGGTGAACTTGCCGTGTGCCGGCGCCTCGGCCGCTGACAGGCTTGGTACGAAGTTCAGGGTAGCGGCCGCTACCAGGGCGGCGTACACGAATTTGCGAATTGTGGTCATGGAATCTCCATTCTGCCCTCCCCTTGCGAGGGCAAGTCTGACGAGCAAACGGGCCGCGTGACACACAAATCCGGACACACGGATCGCATGGGCTCAGGCCGTAGTGGAGAACGACAGGGTCAGGAGATTGTCGATGCCGCGATCTTGGCTGGCACGCAATCAGCGACTCCGCTGGGACCGGCAAACTTAGCTGGGACGCGAAGTGGTTCCAATATGTAACAGAAGTGGTGCAGCCGTCCAATTCAAAGAATCGATGGCAGCAACTTCGTTAACGATCAACCCCGAGGTTACCGCGAATTACTTTCGTTATGTACTTCTGTGTGTTTTATCTGGATTTCACAATCCCGAGTGGAGCAGAGTCGTGTCGCGCAAAAACGTCTCACGGATCGAAGGGTCTCACATTGATCCAGAAAGAATAAGTCCGTGAAGTTCTGGTCGGGGATACGCAAGCTCCTCCCGCGGCAATTCTTGTCTCTGCGGATGGGAACTCGCGACCCGCTGACCATCTCCGCCATCGGCGCTCTTCCTGTCGCCGGGCCGCCGTTGAGACAAGAAATCGCCCGCGAGAAGGAGAAAGGCGGCAGGGCCACTTTTAGCACTGGGGGGGCCGAGGGAAAAAGCTGCCCTGCTTGCCGTGGCAATACGAAAGTCAAAATCTTGAATTACTGGTGCGATCCGGTAACCGACATCATTACGCCGGCGGACACAATCGAGCAATGCGACTGCGGATGGACTGGACTGGTGTTGGAGCACGACAGGCCGTTATAGGTTGGCTGGCTGGAGCCCTGTCGTAGCATCGCCTTCTGAATTTGGGGCGAGATCCTGCTGGCTAACCCTTCCCTACATCGATAGTTAGCCCCTGACACACAATTGACGCGCAACCGAGAATGCGGCTATTGATGTTCCGCCTCGTGCGGTGTAATGCTGCCAGCGAGGATATAGACCTTGAAGTCGAGAATCGGCTTTCTCCCCTTCCTGACACTTTGCTGCCTGGTGTTCCTGGCCGCTGCCCAGGAGCATCGAACGATTGAAGTTTTCGACCAATATGTGACGAAGGCGGAAGCACGCATCACGCAATCGAGAGGGAAGGCGGACTCGTTCTCAGCAATGAACGCTCTCGCGCCAGAACAACGCGCATCAATGATGGCGCGCCTCACGCAGGGCGAGGTGGTCGTCGAAAAACAGGGCGAGACTCCTTCCCAGATTTCCGGCGGACTGATTCACGACTGGGTGGGCACGATGTTGGTCCCCAAGACGAACATCGCCCAGGTACTTGCACTGATACAGGATTATGACCACTCGAGCCGGTACTATGCCCCCGATGTGGTGGAATCGCGGCTAGTGTCCCTTCGCGGCGACGACTTTAAAGTCTTCATGCGTCTCAAAAAGCAGAAAGTCATCACCGTCGTGCTCGATACGGAATACGATGTCCATTACGGGCGCCTCGATCCCGCGCACCAGTACAGCACCTCTCGCAGCACCCGCATCAGCGAGATCGCCGATCCCGGAACTCCCAGCGAGCATGCACTCCCCGCAGGACATGACCACGGTTTCATGTGGCGCCTGAATTCCTACTGGGCCTTCGAGCAACTCGATGACGGCGTCCTGGTTGAATGTGAGGCGATCTCTCTGACCCGCGACATTCCATCCGGACTGGGCTGGATGATCGGCCCGTTCGTCAACCGCATCCCGCGCGAGTCGTTGCAGTTCACGCTCGAGGCAACGCGCAAGGCGATAGGAGCGAAGTTCGTTTGTGTAGGCAAGGGACGCATTCGTCGGTCCGGCGAGGAAAGCGTGCCCCACGTCATGCGATTGGGTTTAGCCCTCGATGGATGTGAGCTAAGTTAGTACGCCGCAAGTGTTCGCCCTGCCTACATTTGCCAAACCAGTGCACTTCATGAAATCATAGGTGGTGGCGGTGGCGGTGACCAGCCACCGCCACCAAGAAAGGGAATCATGTATCAAAAACGCCCCGGAGTTTTCATGGCCGACTGGTGGGATGCCGACGGCCGCCGTCATCGCAAGCAATTCTCAAACGCCGCTTCAGCCCGCGAGCACGAGCACCGTGAGACCGCCCTGGCCCACGCCGAGCGCGCCAGCCGCGAAATGAAGCTGGCCGCTCGCACAGGTGGCGTGAAACGCTCCCCCGCAAAGCGCGACAATGGAGCCATCGAACCCGCCAAGGGAAAACTGGGAGTCATGATCCCCGGCATGGGCGCCGTGGCGACAACCTTCGTCGCCGGCGTCGAAGCGATCCGGAAAGGTTTAGCCAAGCCGATCGGCTCGCTGACGCAGATGGGTACGGTCCGCCTGGGAAAGCGGACCGACGGTCGTTCTCCGAAGGTCAAGGAATTCGTGCCCCTCGCCGGGCTCGACGATCTGGCCTTCACTGGCTGGGACATCTTCGAAGACAACATGTATGAGGCCGCCTCCAAAGCCGGAGTCCTCGACCAACGCTTGCTTGATCAACTCAAACCATTCCTCACCTCGGTCGCCCCGCGCTCTGCTGTGTTCGATCACAACTATGTGAAGAAGATCGACGGCCCGAATGTAAAGAAGGGCAAAAGCAAGATGGAGCTCGCCGAGCAACTACGCGACGACATTCGGGAATTCAAAAAGACGAGCGGCGCCAGCCGGCTTATCACAATGTGGTGCGGCTCGACCGAGTCTTATATTGAGCCGACAGAAGCGCACCAGTCCCTGAAGGCATTCGAGAAAGCCTTGCGTGAGAACGACGAAATGATCGCGCCCTCGATGATCTACGCCTACGCTTCGTTAATGGAAGGCGTGCCGTTTGCGAATGGGGCGCCCAACCTGACTGTCGATTTGCCGGTGATGCTGGAGCTCTCACGCAAAAACCAAGCGCCGATTTGTGGGAAGGATTTCAAGACCGGCCAGACCCTGATGAAGACCGTGCTAGCGCCGGCTTTCAAGGCGCGTTTGCTGGGCCTCAGCGGCTGGTACTCGACGAATATTCTCGGCAACCGCGACGGTGAAGTACTCGACGATCCTGGCTCGTTCAAGACCAAGGAAGAATCCAAGCTGGGCGTGCTCGAACACATCCTGCAGCCCGGGCTCTACCCCGAACTCTACGGGAACATGTTCCACAAGGTCCGCATCAATTACTACCCGCCCCGCGGCGATAACAAGGAAGGCTGGGACAACATCGACATCTTCGGATGGCTGGGCTATCCCATGCAGATCAAAGTCGACTTCCTGTGCCGCGACTCAATCCTGGCCGCACCCATCGTGCTCGACCTCGTACTACTCCTCGACCTCGCCCAGCGCTGCTCCGATCTGAAAGGCCTGGGAATCCAGGAGTGGCTAAGCTTCTACTTCAAGTCTCCGATGACCGTGCCCGGACTGTATCCGGAGCATGATCTCTTCATTCAGTTGATGAAGTTGAAGAACACACTCCGGCACCTGAAGGGCGAGGAACTGATCACGCACTTGGGACTGGAATATTACGATTAACCGCATGGGGTGCGGGTGCCTCCACCCGCACCGCCAGTGATGCCCACCTGGATCGCCCATGCCCTGCATCAAAGCGAGCGTGCCCACCAGGATCACATCCCCCGTGATGAGAGTCGACACAGCCTGGGTCCGAATAATGGATTCCGTGATGCTGCGGGGGGTCGTCCGAAAAGCCGGAGTCCGTTATTAACAAAGCGGGATCGAGAGCGGAATCGGGACCTCCAGAATCCGGCTGTTTCCGCACCTCCCCTCGTAGGCTTTGATTGCAGAGCGGGCAACGAGAACCAACTGATGATGACTACCGCTGTGATCAAAATCCGCACATTGTCCCCGCTCGCTCCGGTGAACAACGTTACCAAACTGCCTTGATCAGCGGGCTCCGTCGTATTCTTTCATCAGGCGTGACCACGGTGAGCCCCTTCGGCCCGAGCGTTTCCGACCGGCTGGGCCGCTCCGGGCAGATTGTACATCCATAGTCATGCCGAAGTGACCACCACCTCGATTTCAGCTTTTTCGTTTTTTGTACTCATCAAACCTCGTCAGGAATCGCTCAATATCTTTCTTCTGCAGATAGTACGGTGTCGACAAACGCAACTTATGCGGGTCACCACCACGGATGCGAATCTTCTGCGTCTTCCAAAGCCAGTTCTCCAGATCCATTCGGTTAACCGGCGGCACATTCACACTCACGATGCCACAGCGCAGCGCCGGATCGGGTGAAGTCCACGATTCCGCCCCGCGCTTCTGCATCTCCGCCAAAATGTAGTCGGCGAGCGCGCGATGCCTCTGTTCAATCCGATCCACCCCGATATCACTCGCCAGTTTGATCGACGCCCGCAGCCCCCACAGCGCCGGCACGTTCGAACTCCCGATGCGCTGGAATCGTTCGGCGCGAATCTTCACGTCGTCCCACCCCTCGGTGGCGATGGTGTTCCACAAGCGATCGATCACCTCATCGCGCACGTAGAGAAATCCCGATCCCTTGGGCGCCATCAGCCACTTGTGCGGGCTCGAGGAATACATATCGCAACCGATATCATGCACATCCAGCCGCATCATGCCGGGAACATGCGCCCCATCGACTGCCGAGAGTATTCCCTTGTCCCTGGCGAGTTTTGCAAGATCCTTCGCCGGCAGCACCACTCCAGAAAAAGTTGTGATATGGCTGAAGAACAGGATCCGGGTGCGGGGTGTAATGGCGTCGTTAAACAAATTCAGTACTTGCCCCGCATCTTTGACGGGGCGGGGAAGTGTGACCTTTTTGATGACGATGCCGTACCGCTTGGCCTTCAAATCCCACGGATGCTCACCGCCGGGATGCTCCTGATCCGTCATCAGCACCTCATCGCCGGGTTTCATATCAATTCCATTGGCGATGTAGCTGTTGGCCTCGGTTGCGTTCCGTAGCAAGGCGATCTCATCACGCTTGCACCCCACAAACTCGGCCAACGGATCGCGGAATTCGTTCCAGGCCGCATAGCCCCAGATCGGATAGTCCTCCGGGTCCTGCTGGTCCATCTTCTCGGTCGTGGTGTAGCCGTCGAAGATAGCGCGGAGCACAGGCGCGGGGCTCGATCCCACCGTTCCGTTGTTCAGATAGACCTCATCCGCCGGAATCAAGAACTGCTTGCGCATCTCGGCCCAATAGGCGTCCTCATCCTTATCGAGCAGAGAACGGTCGGGCGCCGGGGGTGTCTTATCCAGTTGGGAAAAGAGGTTTCCGTGCAACGCCAGCGAAGCTGCGAAGCCGGTTGCGGTGGTAGAGAGGAAGTGGCGGCGGTTGAGCACAGGGCCTCCCAAGTTCGCGAAAGTTATACCACGGAGTGAGACCGTGTAGGGCGGACGCATTCGTCCGCCCCGCGACCTTGAGCCAAGCGAAGAGGAGCGTTCCAGGTTCCCGGACCGCCAAACTGCGTAAAGTGAGGACTCTGCGGTCTGATAGCAGGCCCCGCCGAACAGTCGAGGCGTCCGCCTCCCGCAATCCGGGCGATCGGCGGGATAACCCGCAACCCCCAAGAAGCGTCTAACTTACAGGCTAACGATTAGAGGCTTGGTGTCCCTGGGACCGGGCGTATAATTAACCCTAAGGAGTACCTTCCATGAAGCTCAGATGGCTGGCAGGCGCGCTGGCAGTGGCGGCGTTTAGCGCAGTGCCTTGGATGGCGGCGCAAACGACCGGACAAAATCCGCAGACTCAAACTCCGCAGACGCAGACTCCGCAAACCCAGAACCCGCCGAGCCAGTCGCCGAAACAGGCACCACCCGGTAGCGACCCGGATGACGGCCAGCCCAAGGCCAGCGACATTCAAAATGCACCCAAAAAGGGTCCTGCGGCGCTGCCAGTTCAAGAAGATAGCCAGATCAAACACGATGGCGGCAAGACCGATGTGGACGCCGTGGGCAACCGCAACGTGGGTTGCGGGCGCGGTGTGGGTAACTGGTACAGCGTCGAAAAACAGGTCGCTATGGGCCGCAGCTATGCGCAGCAGGTCGAGTCCCAGGTGAAGATGGTGAGCGATCCGGTCGTGACCGAATATATCAATCGGGTTGGGCAGAACCTGGTTCGCAACTCCGATGCGCAAGTTCCGTTCACGATCAAGGTGATCGATTCCGACGTTGTCAACGCAATGGCGTTACCCGGCGGTTTCTTCTACGTGAACTCTGGACTGATTCTGGCGGCCGACGAAGAAGCGGAAGTGGCCGGCGTAATGGCGCACGAAATTGCGCATGTCGCCGCCTGCCATGCAGCGCGCGAAATGAGCCGTGCCAACTTGATGCAGATGGCGTCCATTCCGCTGATCTTTGTCGGCGGCGGCATCGGATACGCCGGATATGAGGCAGCGGGCATCGGCGGCATGTTAGGCATCCTGAAGTTCTCGCGCGGTTTCGAAGCCGAGGCCGACTATCTCGGTATCGAGTACATGTATCGCGCCGGATATGACCCTTCGGCCTTCGTTTCGTTCTTTGAAAAAGTACAGGCGATGGAAAAGAAGAAGCCCGGCACGCTGGCCAAGGCCTTCGACACCCATCCCCAGAATGCCGATCGCATCGCAAAATCGCAGGACGAGATTCGTAAAATTCTTCCGGCAAAGCCGCAGTATGTGGTGACGACCTCGGAATTTGACGACGTAAAGTCGCGCCTGGCCTCGCTCGAGAACAAGCACAAACTGCTCGACCAGAAGGACTCCGCTAAACCGAGCTTGCGTCGTACCTCGAATCCAAGCGACAAGGGCGACGAGGGCAAGAAAGATGATGATGATCGTCCGACGCTGAAACGCCGCGAAGACTCCAACTAATTCTGGTTAGCACAAAAGCCCACGGTTCAGGCCGTGGGCTTTTTTATGTTTGCCGACAGAGACTCTTGATTCAGGCGGGTCGCGAAGGCCGCGTGAGGTTACTCAGTTTCAGGGAATGGAGTAATTATGTTTCGGGTAGTGGCTTTTCTTGACGCTTTGTCGATACATCTTGTCTTGCGCCTTCTTCTGCTTCTTCAACGTTTTCTTCATGGCCTTCTCTTGCTTCTTCTGGGCTTTCAGTGCAGCCGGATCTTCGCGGTACGCAGGATTGGTGGTCTTGGCGAGAACGGGAACGCTAAGGCTGGAGCCTAAAATGGCCAGGCAGAGAGTGGCGGCAAGTTTTTTCATCGGATCCTTGACCAGCAATTTCTGGAACGATTTTACCTTATAAGGACTTGCCTTCGTCGGTTACTGAGGTTACCGACGACCCGGCTCTCCCTCATCACCATGGCCTCGGTCGGCGCCGGTATCCGGATTTCCTGGCGGGCCCGAGCGCAGCGACTCGAGAAAGGGTGCGCCCGTTTGCTGCAGCTTCTTTTCGAGCTTTACGGTGCAAGCGCATTCATTACACGCCCAAGGCTCCGTTCCGTTGTCATCCCGGCATCTGCGACGGTCGTGCGCATCCTGCACCCGCACGAGGTCGAAGTATTCTTCCCAGTAAGGGCGTTCCTCCTCGAGCGGGGTCGGACAGTAACAGATTTCGACCCAGCGAGCCGTATGGTCCGGACCCGCGTGGGCCTCATTCATGTTGCGGAGATACTCGCCCTCAGCTACTGATCCCTGCCCAAGGGTCTGGTGATCGATCACTTTCAGCAGATCCGCTTCACGCCCCGGCTTGACACGAGCTCGCACCAAATACCGCATTTTTATAGTGTAGCCCCGGAAGTGTAGCCCCGGACGGATTCGTCCCGGGTTGCGGGCAAAGCGCGCAATGAAACTCGTTGCTTGTGAGGCAATGCAGGCCACGCTTCGCAACGCTCCCCTTCGCTGCGCTCAGCAGGTCGCGAGGCGCACGAACGCGTTCGCCGCTACACATTCACTGCACGCGGCCGCACCCAGGGGTTTGTCTTTGAAACTTTGCAACCTTGAAACTTTCAGATAAACATCTCGTCCTGCGGCACCGGACGCCGCTCTTCGCGCCCGCCGCCATTACGCCGGGTCCGGCTGAAAAGAAACTCAAGCCCGACGGTGATTCCTTGTACCAGTCCGGAAATCTGCCGCACTGGCGACACGACGGTTTTGTGCACAATATCGGAAGTCTGTTCAACCCGGTCTAATGTGCGGCTCAGCAATTCATCGCCACGGATCACCTGCAGGCGCGCCCGGTCGATCACATCGTTCACGGTCGCATCGACGCGTTTTACCTCGGACCGCAAGGTTGTGGTCGTCTCTGCCAGGTTCTCTACGATAGTTTTGACCTTGGGGCGCAGTTCGCTAATCATCTCCTGCGCCTGTACGATGGTGGGCATCACTTTCGTCTTTACATCGGCTGCCAGTTCTTCCAGGTTCTGCGAGCTCTTGCGCATGGCAAGATACATGGCGAGCAGAACACCCGCCTGTAGAAGAACAGCAATGCCCGTCAGGGCCACAAACAAAGATATTTCCATACGAAATCCTCCGGCAACCGTCAGATGCGCGCGAAGGAAGCAGCCGGCGCGAAAAAATTACAAATTCTTCGAAGTTCCCGTTTCCGTTGTTGCCTCGTGATACGCCTGACGTCCTGCTTCATAGGCAGCACGGAACTGCTCTTTCTGCTGACTCACCGCATCGCGGCCACGATCGGCCCACTGCTGTGCCTGATCTCGTGCCTCGCGCGCGCGATTGCGCATGTACTCTTTGCCCTCCTCGGCGCGCGCTCGCAATGCATCCCGAGTCTCCGCGCCGGACCGCGGCGCATACAGAACTCCTGCCAGCGCTCCCAATCCCAATCCCGCCAGGAACCAAACGAAACTATTTCCGTCACGATCCGACATAACACCTCCTCGCATGAATGCCTCACTGAAATGGTACAACCTCCCTGTTGCAAACACAATTACAGGGAAGGCTGTAACTATGCGGCCAGGAGTGAAGTGAAACCAACTACTTCTTCGGTTGTGCTGGAGGATTTGCAGGCGCGGGCTGGGTCTTCACCGGTTGCGATTTGATGCCCTGCAGAACCGATGCCGGAGCCCCGCTTCGCTTGCTGGCATAGACCGCCAGCGTAATCGACGTGATCATAAACGCAACCGCCGACCAAGTCGTGGCTTTGGAAAGCGCGCTGGCCGCTCCTCGTGGACCGAATGCCGTTTGGCTTCCTTGTCCGCCAAACGCAGCCGAGATATCGCCGCTCTTGCCGCTCTGCAGCAGTACAACCACGATGATGAAGAAACAGACCAGTACGTGAATGGTGGTGACCAGATAGATCATAAATTCGATGTTTTCCTGAGTTCGACGGCGACCAGAGTCAAGCAGGTTCGCTCGGATTTCCGGAGGCAAGTTATGGTGCGGAAGGGGGGACTTGAACCCCCATGCCTTTCGGCGCCACCCCCTCAAGATGGTGTGTCTGCCAATTCCACCACTTCCGCACGCTGTAACATGCCTTTTATAAATGACTTAGCGCGGTGCTCCGGGAGCAGGGAGTCTGGCTGCACCGGAGGCTGCACCGACCCGGCCTCTCCCCCCCGCGCCTGCTCCAATCCCCCCAGCCGTTGAAACAACTTTCGCACCGTCTCTTCCCGGGGATGCACATAACGCATGGTCGTTTTTATCGTATCGTGTCCGGCTACATACTGCAACGTGAAGGGATCGGTGTACTCACCGGCCTCGGTCAGAAAGGTGTGACGCAGCGCGTGCAGGCCGGCATCGGGGTGCGGTGCGAGCCGCCTCCGCAAGCGTCCCATCTGCACCTCGAGCACCCAGCCGCCCAGCGGCTTACGCGGATCGCGCGGGTTGGTAAATACGTAGGCGCACCTGGACTGGGCGATGAGCCGCTCGAGAAGCTGTTTGACTTCGCCTTCGACCAGCAGCTTGCGTCGCCGGGCCCGCCGCTTCAGCCCGCGCTTGACCGTGACCTCGCCATATTCCTTCCCCTCGGCGTCGGCTGCGGATGCGGGCAAGACGCGGTAGCAGTCTTTCATCAGCATCAGCATCTCCCCCCGGCAGAGACCGGAATGGCGGGCAACGATCGAAGCGGATCGCAGCGGTTCCTCCGCACACGCAATCCAGCTGGCGTAGTCGTCACTACTGAACACATAGTCAGTTTCCCGTTCTGCTCCTTCATCCCGACTGTACTGCTCAATGACGGGCACAGCCTCGATGAGTTTCAGTTTGCGATGGGCATAGCGCAGCCCCTTGCGCAGCGTGGCCAGATAGCGGTTCACGGTGGTCTTTCCCACCGGCGTCGGACGGCCGTCGCGCCGCCGGCCGGCATACTTCAATGCCCATGCCTTGAACGCTTCGATGTGCGCTTCATTGATCTGATCCAGGCCAAGATCGGCCCAGGGGCCATAGGCCAGTAGCTTGCGATAGTTTTTTCGGTAGAATTTAAATGTGCCCTTCTGCTCTGATTTGGTGATCGAAACCCATTCCACAAACGTGCTCTCAAATTCGCGCAAGGTGGGAACCGGTGTGCGCTGGTCGTTCTCGCTCCCCCGGCGCTCGCTCCCCCGGCGCGCCGGTTCGGGTGCTTCCAGACCCGCAGCTTGGCGAACAATGCGGACTCGCGCCGCGGCGGCGAGAATCTCTGCCTCACGCCGGTTTTCGGTTCCCGTCGAGCGATAGTATTCCTTACCCTGGTATTGGAACTTGTAGATGTAGCGCGAACTTCCGCGGCGTTTGAAGACTCTCATGCGACGACTCGCCGGGTGTGGCTGGTTACATACTGGCGAATGGTTTCCGGACGAATCATCACGCGTGCGCCGACTTTGACATGCTCAATCTTACGAGCATGGATCCAGTCGCGCAGGGTTTTGACCGAGATCCCCAGCAGGTGCGCCGCCCGGCGCAGGTCGAGCAAGGGTTCGATGGGATCGAGAGGAACAGGTGAGGGGATGCGCTGGTGCCATGCCATGGTGAACCTCCTTTTGACGATGGCGCTATCTCGGCGGCCATAAAGCCGAGGTCGAGCTCTGCGATGAGCGGGCGCCGCCGGCGTCGGCGCCTCGTGCCCGCCTGGTGAATTTCGCTCGGCCTCAAACTCTCCGCGTGCGAATCGATTCACCGGCTCGAACGACCCGATTTCGCCGAGCATTTCGCTGCCGCTCGGATGATTCCGACAAATTTGACCGGTTCCGGGATTTTTGTCCAATGAATTTTCGACCCGCGCTTATGAGCGCCGTGAATAACTGAAAACCCGCGTCCTTGCTCGGTTTCCGCCAGATGGCCAAACCGGGCGGCCTACCCAGAGCAACCATCGTTCAGCGCCCGGCAAAATTGTGTCCCATACCATGCCACGACTTACGACTCACCTTTCAATCAGGGCTTGAGTACTTTCAAGGCGACCTCGCCCGTTATTCCTTCCGCGAATATCTCGACGCCGAAAACTCATTGGACACGATCTTTCGTCAGGGTTATGGTGCGCCCAAGGCAGCGTCCTTTCTCGCTCCCGGTTGCGGGCGCAAAAAACCTGCCACCGAACTCTCCGGGCTCGAGCATGCGTTTTGCCGTCGCCAATTCCGCTTCTGATTCCTCTCTCTTCGGTGGCTTGCCGGGCCGCCGAGGGCTTGGCCGCTGCCGGACTTCACGGTCAGGATCGATCGGACTTCAGGGATCGGTTTCGGACAAGCGTTCGAGACCGATGCGCAGTCGACTTCCTCGCCGGCAAGCCGAGGGAGATTTGTCCTGGTTCCCGTGTTCTCCGAGGCCTTCGACCGGCCTTGGTTCGGGCACCGCTCGGGGCTTCGCATGCGCCCGGCGGCAACTCGCTCTTCTGCTTCGGCTCCGCCGCCCTGCGGGTTACGGTTTCCCGCGAAATCTTGTTCGCAAACCGCCGCGAAAAGATTTCTCCGGAGCCTCCGTAAATGCAGAGCTTCGGCACTTGGGAGCCAGGCCCCTCGCTGGGCTTCGCAGGGTGTGACCCGAGCAAGATGCGGGAATTTCAACAAAACGGAGACGAGATCATAAAGAACAAAGTCAACCT
>Ga0126373_10000256_pt1 | contig 35148 bp, 26 predicted proteins | sample PanSoiMetPlot_11_FD_92545 | JGI IMG/M metagenome (GOLD analysis project Ga0126373, IMG submission 92545) | Tropical forest soil microbial communities from Panama - MetaG Plot_11 | ecosystem: Environmental > Terrestrial > Soil > Tropical forest > Bulk soil | place: Panama | collected 2016-02-17 | reverse complement strand
CTGGGATCTGATCATGCCGGGTTCGAGCTGAAGGCCAGGCTGGTGGAGTGGCTAACCCAAGCCGGGCACGAGCCTGTCGACTGCGGCCCGCTCAGCTACGACCCCGCTGACGACTACCCGGTTTACGTAATGCGGGCAGCGACGGATACGATCGCCAATCCCGGCAGCCTGGGCATCGTGATCGGCGGATCAGGCAACGGCGAGCAGATGGCGTCGAACAAGGTCCCCGGCATCCGCGCGGCGCTCGCCTTTAGTGACGAAACGGCGAGGCTGGCCAGGCTGCACAACAACGCCAACGTGCTCAGCCTCGGCGCGCGCGAGTACTCGATCGACGACGCGATGGGGTTCGCGAAGGTATTCGTTGAGACTGCGTTCTCGGGCGAGCCGCGCCACGTTCGCCGGCTCGAGATGATCGCGATGTATGAGGAGACCGGCGAGCTGCCGCCGTTGCCGGAGGCTGCGCATTAAGCACCACTCGTGTCCGGCGGGACGCCGCGCCGTAACCGCGCGCGCCGACGGCGTCGCGAACCGTTCGTGCGGCGCGGCCCGGTAGGCAGAGCCTCGGGGAGCGGAGGCTCGGTAGGCGGAGCCTCGGGGGGCGGAGGCTCGGTCGGGGCGTCGTCCGGCCAGCTCGGCGATACGTCCCGTGCCCGCATTGCGGCGTCGAGCGAGATCTTCATCCCGGACATTGTCAGCCGTCCCAACCGCGTGCTTCAGAACATCATGCTGCACCATGGCCGGGGATCCCAGGACATGGCCGCCGCGACGCGCCCCAGGGCGCCGGGCGTGAGCTCGCTGATGTGCCCGGCGGCCGCAAGCTGGCCGAAGCTGGCGCCGCCCAGGTAACAAGCGCCAAGCGCCTGGACAGACATCAGCAGATCGGCGGGCGTCGTCGCGCGCTCACACCGTGTTCCGCCGTCGTGATCGCGGCCGCTGGAGGTCAGCCGCCAGCGGCCGGCATTCTCCGGGATGAACGCGTCCTGGACCTCAATCACGGCGTCGACGGGGCACGCGTACTTGCGCTGAACGAGCGCGGCTCCGACGTCGACAAGTCTGACCCACAGTGCATCGCTGACAAGCGGAAGTGCTCGCCGTGGGTCGGCCAGCATCGCGAGCAGCGGATCGTCGATCGGGCGGTGCATCGCGACGACCTCGGTGACGAGATCCCGGCTGAGCAGGTCGCTCCACAGCGCGGCCGTCGCGGCCGGGTCCAGGGCCGTGAGCTCCCGAACTCGAATCGCGCCGTCGGGCAGCCCGTCGGTCCACGTGCCCTTCGTCCGGTATAGCGCGTATCCGCGCACGCCCGAGTCGTCCTCAGCGAGAAGGCAGCGCAGCGGCGACATGCCGTCCCGGCGCGTAGTCTCATCGGACAACAACAGATCCCACCAGGCGTCGTTCCTGGCCAGCATGCCTGGCCTGGTTGGCAGCACAGTCCCAAAGACCTTCGCCAGATCGGAGCGCACGTCGGCGGGATTGGCGAGGCGGAGGGATAGCGAAGGCGAGGGTGGGGCGGCCGCACCGAGGGCAAGCCGTCCGTCACCCCGGCGGATCTGGATGCGGTGATGCCACGTCGCGAGCCCGAAGCCGAATCGGCCGTAGATGCCGGATTCTGACGCATACAAGATGGCGATAGCCTCGCCGCGCTGCTGAGAATCTGAGATCTCGTAGCGCATCATGTCCGTCAGGATGCCGCGGCGACGGTGACTCGGCAGCACGCTGACGGCCGTTACGCCGGCCGCATCGGCCGTGCCGCCTGGCACGGTCAGGCGGAACGTATGTGCGCCCGCTGTGCCCACCATCTGTGTGCCGTCGAAGGCGGCTATGGTCCGATCGAACTCGGTGACCAGCCGCTCGACCTCTCTGTCCTCGGCCGGCCACTCGTCCAGGAAGGCGTGACCGGGCACAGCACCGAATGTGTCGAACTCGTCAGGCGTGATAGTACGGATCGGGTAACTCGGGCCCATGGTGGCCTTTCTACCCGCTTGCCGGCCGCGGGAGCCACCATATTTCCCCGTTCGGTGCCGGGCCGGTACAGTGCCGGCAAGATGGTTTCCCGCATTTGGCGCCGACTCTGGTCCGCGGCCCGGTCCGCTGCGGCACGGCAGCGCGGCTGGATAAGCCGGCAGCTCATCACTCGTAACAGGCGAGCAGCACTCGGCCTGGCAGTGGTCGTCGTCGCGATTGGCATCGGCGCCGCGCGAGTGCCAGGCCAGTGGTTGTCGGCCGGCGTGATGATCCTCCCGGTCCTGGCTGGTGGCCTGTTGCTGTGGCCGCGCGCCTTGCGCATCTTGTTCGTCTTCGTGGCCGCGATGCTGGCCTACGACATAGCGGTCGACCGGGCCGGCCTCGGAATCGCAGCGACAATCGCCATAACTGCCCTATTTGCCGACCTGCAAGCGCGAACCCGCAAGAAGCTCGGCCTGCAGGGCCTGCGCGGCGATCAGATGCTCATCGAGCTGCGGGACAGGATCCGCGCCCAAGGAAAGTTGCCCGCGCTGCCCGACCCCTGGCATGCGATCTCGGTCCTGCGTCCAGCCGGCGGCTCCTCGTTCGGTGGCGACTTCATCGTCTCGGCATTCGACGGGAAAGTGCTCGAGCTGGCGCTGGTCGACGTCGCCGGCAAGGGGCTCGAAGCCGGCACCAGAGCGCTGCTGCTGTCCGGCGCCTTCGGCGGCTTGCTCGGCTCCGTGCCGCACGCGGAGTACCTGTCAGCGTGCAACGCCTATCTGCGGCGCGGCGGGCCGCCTGAGGGGTTCGTCACCGCGGCCTACCTCACGATCGACCTGGTGACTGGCGACTACCTGATCTCATCGGCAGGGCACCCGCCCGCGGCTCAGTTCGAGGCCGGGAGCGGACGCTGGCGCCTGACTAAGGCGCGCGGCATCGTCCTCGGCGTCGTGCCCGATCCGCGCAGCAGACCCGAGAGCGGGACCCTGCGGCCTGGTGACGCCCTCATGCTCTATACAGATGGTCTGGTCGAGGTTCCCGGTCGCGACATTGACGCCGGCATCGACAGGTTGCTCGGGGCGGCGGACCGGCTAGTGACCAGCGGTTTCGACGACTGCGCGCAGCTCGTGCAGGAGATGCAGGGCACTGGCCCAAACTGCGATGACTGCGCCCTGGCGCTGATCTGGCGATCCTGATCTGTCAGCGCGGAGCCAGGACTTCGTTCTCGCTGATGAGCCTGATGGCGTACTCGACCAGCGTGACAAGTACGTCGCGGCTCGACGATCGCACGCGCGCGTCGCAGAGGACAACCGGCACGTCAGGGTTGAGATCCAGCGCCGTCCTGACCACCTCGGGCCGGAACCGCTTCGCGCCGTCGAAGCAATTCACCGCCACGACAAACGGCAAGCCGCGTCGCTCGAAGTAATCAACCGACGGGAAACTGTCGGCAAGGCGGCGGGTGTCAGCCATGACGACGGCGCCGAGCGCGCCAAGCGCCAGCTCGTCCCACATGAACCAGAACCGGTGCTGTCCGGGCGTACCGAACAGGTACACGACGAGGTCGTCGCGCACCGTGATCCGGCCGAAGTCCATAGCTACGGTCGTCGTCGACTTTTGCTCGACCCCGTCCAGCGCATCAACCAGGACGCTCGGCTCGCTCAGCGTTTCCTCGGTGCGCAGCGGCTTAATCTCGCTGACCGAGGTAACCAGCGTGGTCTTGCCCGCGCCGAAGCCACCGGCGATCAGAATCTTGATTGACACCGGGATCTCGGCGTCGACCTCCTGGTCAGAGCCTGCGGAGAGCATCAGCAACATCCTTGAGGAGTTGGGGGTCGGCGACCCGCGTTCGTCCCGGTTGACGAATGGAGATCAGTCCGTTCTCGCGCATGTCCGACAGGAGTATCCGGACTACGCCCAGCGGCAGGTCAAGATCGGAGGCAAGGTCAGCAACCGACTTGGGCTGACGGCAATGCCGGACCACAGCCTGGTACTCGGGCTCGAGTTGCAGGTCACTGTATACGCCCGTGCGGGTCGATAGCACGGTAGCTAGCAAGTCGATGGTTTCTCCTCGCGGGCGGGTACGACCGCCGGTGAGCGCATACGGCCGGACCACCGGGCCTGCGTCTCGGTCGAGCCACTGATCCTCGCGCACTTGAGGTCACACAGCTTCGGCGCTCGTCTGCGGCCGCGCGTTCACCGCCATGTGCTCGCCGACACGCCGCACGAGCACGGCCATCTCGTAGGCGATATGCCCGGCCGCGTCTGCGTCAGCGGCAGCCAGTACGGCGAGGCAGCTGCCTTCGCCGGCCGCGGTGACGAAAAGGAACATCGTTTCCATCTCGACGATCGTCTGGCGGGGCAGCCCGCCGCCGAAATGATGGCCCACGCCCCGAGCCAGGCTCTGGAATCCGGCCGCGACCGCGGACAGATGCTCGGCATCCTCGCGGCTCAGGCCGGCTGACGCGCCGATGGCTAGTCCGTCCCGCGACAGAATCACTGCTTTGTCGATCTGGGCGACACGCGTCACCAGGTCATCAAGCAGCCAGTCCAGCGCGCCTGTGCGGCTCATTGTGGGCCCCTCCCGTTGCCGTGGGTACGGCGGTTACTGCTCGTTGTCCTGCTGGTCAGCGCTGTCGGCTGGATCCGCGTCTGTCGCGCCAGTACTGGCCGGATTTGAGCCGCGTGCAGAACCCGGCGTTGCTGATGTTGTTGATATCTGGTAGGGACCGGAGTCGCCCGGCGGGAAGCCGCTAGGCGAGTAGCCGCTCGACGGTTGAGCGGGACGCGTGTGTTGCTGTGACTCTGACCGGCCGAGCTGCCAGCCGCGCTGGAGAGCACTCATGGTGCTGCGCGCGGCTTCGGGGGTTGCGAGGTGGTCGCCCGAGTCGGCTGCCGCCTGCGACGCAGGCCGACGTGGCGCGAACGGGTCAATATCGGAATCGCCAGGCCGCCGGCCTGAACCCGACCCTCCGCTGTAGAAACCGGCACCGAGGCTGGCGTCCGCGGGCGGAGGCGGAGGTGACTGGCGCAGCTGCGGGGCGAGGTTGGCCTGCTTCACTCGGACGGGCAATCCGAGTTCTGACACCTGCGTCTTCGTCACGGCTGCGTCGGCCAAGCTGGCCGCGCCGGCCGCACGCGGGGTGGCCGCGGAGCCGGGCGGGCCAGGCGATTCGGCAAAGCCAGATGCAGGGCTCGGCCAGCCTGTCGATGACTGCTGCTGATAACTGCGCGAGCCGTCTTGCGTCCATGCAGGGCGGTCCGGCTCACGCTCGGTCCGGCTCGCGGACCCGTCGGACCAGGAGAGCTTGACCGGCTCGCGCTCGCCGGTCCCGACCGCGTCGTCGGACCACGTCAGCGGCGCGGGCTCACGCTCGCTTGACGCCTGGCGCTGGCGCGAGCTGACGCTCGGGCTTGACAGCTCGCCGGACCACGAGAGCCTAACTGGCTCATGCTCGCTCGTGCGCACCATGTCGTCGGACCAGGTCAGCCGCGCCGTCTCGGGCTCGGAAGCCGCACTCGCGACCGTGCCGACGGGCGCCGCGGGCGTCTCGGTGCCGACCGGCAACTCGGGCCGGTCGGGCCGGTCGGGCCGGTCGGCGTCGGGATCGCTGCCAGCTTGCATGATCGCGTAGCCGTTGCCGCCACTCGAAGCGCCTGCCAGGCTGGCACCCGGCTGCGGGAGCGCCGAGTGACGGCCTGCGATCCGGTCGGTTCGCGGGCTGCCGGCGTCCGAGCCGGCTGGCAACGCGGGGTCGCGCTCGTAGGAGTCTTCCTCGACCACCAGGGCGGTGGGAATCAGCACGATCGCGGTTGTGCCGCCGTACACTGACGGGCGCAACGTGATCTTGATCTCGTGCCGCAGCGCCAGCTGGCCAGCGATGAACAGGCCGAGGCGGTCGCTGCCCGACAGGTCGAACTGCGGCGGGTTGACGAGGTTTGCGTTGATTTCCTCCATGCGCGCCTGCGAGATGCCAAGGCCCCGATCCTCGATCTCGACGGCGAAGCCCCGTCCGACGATGTCGCCCTGGATGCGTACCGGCGTATTCGGCGGGGAGAAGACGGTCGCGTTCTCGGCGAGCTCGGCGACCAGGTGGATCACGTCGGCTACGGCGTGACCGGCCACCGCCGCGTTAGTGCGGCACAGCACCCTGATCCGCGTGTAGTCCTCAACCTCGGCGACCGCAGCCCGGAGCACGTCGACCAGCGGAACCGGCTGCCGCCAGCCGCGCGCTGGCGTCTCGCCGGACAGGATGATGAGGCCCTCAGCGTGCCGCCGCATACGGGTGGTGAGGTGGTCGATACGGAACAGGTCCTCGAGCTCGTCCGGCTCGGTCGCACGCCGCTCCATGCCGTCAAGCAGCGTCAGCTGTCGGTGCAGAAGCGACTGGCTGCGGCCAGCCAGGTTGCGGAACACGTCGCTGATTCCGCGGCGCAGCCTGGCCTCGTCGATAGCGGTCTTGACTGCCGTCTGCTGCACGAGCCCGAACGCGTGCTGAACCTGATCGATCTCGTTGCCGCCCGCAGCCGCGCTTGGCTCGTATTCACTCGGATCGATCTGCTCGCCCGCCCGCAGCTGGCTGATGACAGACGGCAGCTTGTCGTGGGCCAGCGTCAACGCCGACTCACGCAGGTCACGTAGCTGACGGACAAGACCGCGGCCGATGACCAGCGACAGGGCGATCGACGCGATGGTGCCGAGCAAGCCGAGCCCAGCGGCCAGTAGCAGTTCGACGAACACCACGTTGGCTTGGTGGGCCGTTTGGCCCTGCAGCTTGTTGCCTGCCTCGGTCAGAGCGGTCGACATCCCCTTGGCATAAGGGCCAAACGCGCCCGTACTTGCGACGAGAGCGATGGGCGGCGGGCCCTTACGCCAGGTCGTCCCGACGACCCGGGCCTCGGCCGCTGTCACCGCGTTAGCCGAAGCCGGACTCACGTTCTTGTCAATGATGGCGCGATATGGCGGGTCGAGTTCGGCAGCGGTGCCAGTGGTTAGCTGCTGCCGCAAAGCCGCCAGCTCCGCGAATTCAACCCTGTCACTGTCCGGGAACTTGCGCTGCGTGATGTCGGCAGCCAGCAGGTCACTTTCGGCGAGCATCGCCTGCATGCCGCGGGACATGCTGACGATATCTGTTGCCTGAGTAACGATCGGGACGCTGGTCTGCTGGCCAATCGACGCATCAAGTACGGCGTAAAGGTCGTTGATGATGGCGTCGTAGTGGGCGAGCGCGGTGGTCGCGCTGATCGCGCCGGCGGCGACGTCGCCCCGCAAAGCGGGCAGCGTCGCTTCGGCGGTGAGCAAGTTCTTGATGGCCTGGTGTTCGGCAGCGGTCTCGTTATTGGCGACGGCCGGGGACTGGATCGCGACGGTCAGGGCGTCGAGTGCCTTGCGGGTGTTGTTTTCCTGCATGCCGACTTCGGACGCGAACTGTGTGCTGGTGGGGTCGGCCAGACTGAGCAGTGCTAGGTGCCGCTCCTGTGCGAGCGCGCCCTGGAAGTTGCTGACCGGGGTGAGCAGATCGCTGCGTAGGGTCTTTGCGTGTGCCTGGTTCAGGGCGCTACCGAGAGTGATGCTAGCTGCGAATCCGTACAGCCCGATAAGGCAGAGGACCGGCACTACGATGAGGATCGCAACCCTCAGTCGTATGGACCTATGACGCAATCCCATGGCTGAGGCCCCAGTGTTAGAGGGTTATCGCCGACCTCGCCGACCGGGGTAAAAGCCCTGGCAGACGAATCGGAGCGTAACATCCGAATGCACGGGAGAAATATAAAACCGGATTAGGAGTCCGAATTCTGCGGGTGCGCGACCGGCGCCGGCGGGTACGGCTCGCATGGTCGGGGCGCGATGTCCGGTCCGTGAAAGTAGAACCAGTACATTCCATTCACCCGGAAAGGGAATGGTGTCACCCCACGCCGCCAAATGGCCGACCGCGGTCGTCCAGTGTCGCGCGAGCGGTGAGCCGAGCGCCGACATTCGCTAGAATCCCTGTGCCTGCAGCAACGCTGACAGGGTCAACCGATGGGGGTCGGGCGTGACGGGGGATTGGGTATGACGCCGCCCGGAAGCAGCCGGAGCGTCGTTGTCATCGGCGGGGGATTAGCCGGAATCAGCGCGGCCATCGGGCTCGCCGATGCCGGAGCGGATGTGACGCTCCTGGAAGCCAGGCCGTGGCTTGGCGGCGCCACGTGCTCTTTCGGCAGGCGCGGCCTGACCATCGACAACGGTCAGCACGTCTTCATGCGTTGCTGCGTGTCGTACCGGGAGCTGCTGGCAAGGCTCGGGGTAACGGACCTGAGCCCACTACAGGACGCACTCGACCTGACCGTGCTCGGACCGACTGTGCTCGGTCCGGGCGGCGCGGTCCGCGTGCACAGATCCAGGCTGCCAGCGCCATTGCACTTGCTCCGCTCGGTAGCCGGCTACCGGTTGCTGTCCGCAGGTGAGCGCGCGAAGGCGGCGGCGGCCGCAATTGTGTTGCAGTTCGTCGACGCCAGCCGCGACGATCGCACCCTTGGTGACTGGCTCGCCCGGCACGGGCAAGACGATTGGTGCCGGGTCGCGTTCTGGGATCTGCTGTCACGGTCGGCGCTGAACGTGGATGCCGACCAGGCCGAACTGCCACTCGCGGCGGCCGCGATCAGCACCGCGCTGCTAGCCGGCCGCGGCAACGCCGACCTGGGGGTTCCGAGCGTCCCGCTCAGCGAGCTTCATAGCAACCCGGCAGCAGCGCTGCTAAGGCAGCTCAAGGTGAAGGTTCGCCTCGGGGTGCGCGCTGACGCGGTGCACGTCGGCCCAAGCGGCGGATACGACGTTCACCTCGCCCACGGAGCGCCGGCGACCGCGGGCGACCATGCGGCCCAGCGCGAGTGCGTCTACGAGCACGCGCCGACGGAGATCAACGCGGCCGGGGTCGTGCTTGCCGTGCCTGTCTGGGATGCAACCGCCCTGGTGCCCGAGGCATTCGCCGCCGAGGCAGCGAACTGGTCCAGCCTCCGGCCGTCGCCGGTCATCAGCATCCATGTCATCTACGGCAGCCGCGTGACCGAGTTGCCGTTCGCAGCCGCCGTGGACTCGCCGCTGCACTGGGTCATGGACAAGACAGCGTCGGCGGGACTGCACTCCGGGCAGTATCTGGCCGCCTCGGTCCGGGCGGCCGACGACTATGTTGATGCTCCGGTGGCCGACCTCCGGGCGGAGATGCTGCCGGCGCTGGAACGGCTGTTCCCCGCGGCTGCCGACGCCACTGTGACCGACTTCTTCGTCACCAAGGAACGTCGCGCCACCATTGCGCACGTTCCCGGCTCGCGGCAATCGCGCGGCAACGCTCGCGCTGGGCTGCCGGGCTTCGCCATCGCGGGCGCGTGGACCGATACGGGCTGGCCAGACACGATGGAAGGCGCCGTCCGCAGCGGGCGATCCGCGGCCCGGAAAGTCATCCATGAGCTGCCTAGCCGCCGCCTCCATGCGTCGGCAGGGGCGGCAGCGCTCGCATCGACTGGCAAGCGCGAAATGACCAGCACATCGTGACCACCTCTGAACATGAAGAGAGGGAAACGCGGGCCGCAGCAGTTGCCGCCGTGCAGCGTGCGCGCCAGATCGTGCTGACCCGCCAGGATGGCCAGGGCTGGTGGTCGGGGCGCTCGGCCAGCGAGGTCACCCTCGAAGCCGAAGCGCTGTTGGTTGCGGAGATGGTCGGGACTAGGACGGCGGAGATCACCAATGCAGTAGCGCAGCAGATCAGGTCGGCGCAGCACGCCGACGGCCGGTGGGCTGGCACCGGCGAGTCTGCCGCCGAAGGGGACGGGTCCGCCGCAGTCGGTGACCTGTCAGCGTCGGTGCTCGCGTATCTGGCCCTGCGCCTCGCAGGCGACTCGGCCGATGCCTACCACATGGCTGTCGCGGCCGGCTGGATCAGGGATGCGGGGGGCATCGCCGCTTCGGGGGTGCTCGCTCGGACGTGGCTCGCGCTGTTCGGGCTTACCTCCTGGTCTGACGTCCCCGTTCCGGCCCCTGAACAGTGCTATCTGCCGCGCCGCCAGGCGTCGAGCGGTCCGGCTGCGGTCGCGCTCGCCATCGTCGGCACGCTGCGGCCGGCGCGGTCCCTGCCGTTCCACGTTCGAGAGCTGCGCGCGGGCGACGGTCGCGCGACGGCCGCGGCCGGCCAGCGCGCGCGCCCGCGCGTGCCGGCGCCCAGTGCAGCTCGCGCGGCGGCATTGCGTGGGTGCGGCCAGTGGCTCATCGGCTGGCAGCGCCGCTCCGGACTGCCGCCTGCCCGGCGGCCCGCGTGGCCGTGCTCTCTCGTGGCCCTGCATCTACTCGGCTATCCGCTCGACCATCCGGCGCTGGCCGCAGGGCTGTCCTGGCTCACCGCGGCCACGGCCCAGCCGAGGCAGCCGCCAGGTTCGCCCCGCCCGACGCCAGTTCGCCAGCCGCCGGTGCTGGATACAACCCTGGCCATCGAAGCGCTGGCGGAGTCGGGCGTGGCGCCCGAGGACGCAGCGCTCGTTAATGCGGGCCGCTGGCTGCTGCTCCAGCGCATTGAGGGCCCGGCCGGGCCTGGCGTGGTGGGTGGCGTCGAGCCCTCCGGCTGGTCCTTCGGTCGTGACGGGTATCCGGCGCTGGCTGACACAGCCCGCGTGCTGCTCGCGCTGAGTCGAATCAAGCTGCCCGGCTTGACCGGTAAGCCCGCAGTCGGCAGCGCGATCCGGTGGCTGACCAGCATGCAGGGACGCGATGGAAGCTGGCGCGGCTCGCCGATCGTGACAGCGCACATCGTGCGCGCGCTCGCGGCGCACGCCACGTCAGACGCGCGAGCGATTCGCCGCGGTGCGGTCTGGCTGCTGCACCAGCAGCAGCCAGCTGGATCCTGGCCGGGTCCGGACGGCAATGGTGACCTTGCGGTCACGGCGGCCGTAGTCCGCGCGCTGATCGCTGCCGGGGTGCTGCCGGCTAAGCCATCTGTTATATCAGCGGTCGATTGGCTGCTGCGCCGCGCTCACGCCGACGCCGGCTGGGGCTGGCTAGAGCGCGTGCCCGTGTCACAGGCCCAGCCGACCGCCTGCGCGCTAGCCGCCCTCCTGGCGGCAGGCGGCGCCCAGACAGCCGGTGCCGCAGCCCAGGCGGTGAACTGGCTGCTGCGAGCGCAGCAACCCGATGGCGGCTGGCGCGACGATCCAGGCGCGACGACGGGCCGGGCTGGCCCGCGCGCCTCGCCGCGACGGCGCGGTGCGATCCTGCCTGGACTGTTTCTGCCATTGGCGGCGCTGGGCCGTTATGCCGCGGGGAGCGACGGAGACGGGGCGGCGCACGCCGACACGGTCCAGATCGCGGGCGCGTCTGTCGGCTGACGTACCCAACGCTGGGCACGGGCGCCAGCGAATTTACTAAGGTCAGGAGGACAACGGGACGGGCAGCTCGCACCAGACGACCTTGCCGGCAGCTGCGCGTCGAGCGCCCCATCGCTGCGCTAGCTGGCTGACGACTTGCAGGCCCCGCCCGCGCTCGTCGGAGTCGTCGGGGTGGCGCAGTCGCGGCAGAGCTGCGGACTCATCCAGGACCTCGCACACGAGGCCCTGCTCGAGTATGAGCCGAAGCCCGATCTTGCCCTGCGCGTACCGGACTGCGTTGGTCACCAGCTCGGAGACCAGCAGCTCCGCGGTCGGCACGAGCTCGGCTAGGCCCCAGCGGCGCAACGGCCGTCGAATCAGCGACCTGGCCCGGCTCGCCGAGGTCAGCTCGGACGGGAGCGTCCAGGACACGACCTTGTCGGACTGGATCCGGTGCAGCCTGGCCATGAGCACAGCGATGTCGTCCCGATGCTCGTCTGCGTAGACGCTTGCCAGCGTCGCCCGGCACAGGTCCTCAAGCGGCTGGTCGGCCGAGCCCGGACCGAACATCTCCCTGAGTCGGGCGAGACCTTCGTCGATGTCCCGGGTTCGCTTTTCCACCAGGCCATCGGTGTAGAGCACAAGCAGACTGCCGTCATCGATCGTGAGGGTCCGGCTCTGGATTGGCCCGCTCCCGACGCCGAGCGGAGGCGCCGGCAGGACGTCGAGCAGCTCGTTTGTGCCGTCCGGCCGGACCAGGAGCGGCGGCAGATGACCGGCGGAGGCGACCTCGCACGTGCCGCTCACCGCGTCGAAGATCGCGTACACGCACGTGGCGAAGTGCGGCTCGCGCACGCCGAGTTCCTGCATCAGCTCGTTGAGCTGCTGAAGCGTTTCGGCGGGCGGCAGCTCCAACCTGGCCAACGTGTGAATGGCAGTGCGCAGCCGCCCCATGGTGACGGCGGCCCGCACGCCGTGTCCAGCGACGTCACCGACGACGAGCGCGACTCTCGCGCCGGGCAGCGTGATTGACTCGTACCAGTCACCGCCCACCTCGATCAGCTTGCTGCCCGGCAGGTAGCGGTGGTTGACCTCGACTGATGACGGCGCGGAGAGGCCTGTGGGCAACATGCTGCGCTGGAGGGTCAGCGCGGTTGCGCGCTCGCGGCTGTACCGCTGGGCGGTATCCATGAAGATCGCCGCGCGAGACGCGAATTCCATCCCGATCTCGATGTCGTACGCATCGAACCGCCGGTAGCCAACCTGGCGGACGCAGACGAAGAAGCCGAGCATGACGTCGCGCGCGACGAGCGGGAGCACCAGCATCGACACGCCCGAGAGGAGGTCAGCGACCGGCCGGCGAATCCACGCGGCCGCCATCGCGTCAGCGCTGCGGCGGCTCACGACCTCGCACACCGGCCGCCCGGACTCGATGCAGCGGGTGTACGGCGTATTCGGCGGGTACCGCAGGATCTCGCCTGTAGGGAACGCGGCGTCCCAGGCCGCGTCGCCATCGTCATGCGCGACGGCGAGGCGGCGAACCAGCTCGGAGCCGTCGAGCGACGAAGACGGGAACTCGTCCTCCCCGACGAGGCTTTCGAGCACGACAAGTTCGGCCGCATTACAGAAATGCGGGACGATGATGTTGATCAGCTCGGGCGCCATCTGGTCGATGTCGAGGGCGCCGCCGATCTTGCGCACGGCCCCATCGACCATGACTTGTCGCATCACCGCCGGGTCGAGGAAGCGTTCTTGCACCGGCGGCGCGATGCGCAAGATGACCTGTCCGACGAGTTCAGGATCGGCCGACCGGATCGGCTGGATCGTGACCACAGCGTCGGCGGTCGCACCGTTGGCGGTGCGAAGCGACAGCACGGTGGTTCCCTCGCGGTCAGAGCTCGCGCCGTCGATGAGTGACTGGAGAACTTTGGCTGACGGCCCGTCCGGCGCGGCGAGCAGGGTGCCCAGCTCGGTCCCGATCAGCTCGCTCGGCTCGGCGGCCAGCACGTCGCCCGCGCCACGGTCGTGCTGGCGGATGCGGCCTGCCTTGTCGATCCCGAGGATCAGCGTTCGGGTCGAGGTGTTGGCCAGCACTGCTGAGACCTCTGCCGCGACTACGGATGCCACCGAAGCGCTCCTTTCCGGCAGAGCGGGCCAACGGCTGGATTCCCATCATTATGAAGCAGCTTTATGCCGATTGAGAAAGAACAGCCGGTTGACCGGCCATTTGCAAGCGAAGCGACCGCGGCCCGCCAACGGCATGAGCACGCGCCGGACCCGCAATTACGTCACGAGTCTTTCGCGGGCTCGCCGTGTCCGGCATTCGCTCGGCCGCGGCCCCAGTACGCCTTGGGGGACATCTGATCGAGCGGGAGACCTCGCGCCGTCAGCCGCTCACGCAGCGCGAGCACGACCGACGCCTCGCCGAGCACGTACGCGTGCCCGCCGCCGGGCGGCAGCTCGACCTCGGCGGCCTCGGCCACGAGCAACGACGACGCCCGATCGCCAGCCGGTCGGCTGAGCCTGTGCAGCCAACTCACCCGGGTACGAGCCGCGGCGAGAAAATCTTGTTCATCGTCGGCCGTCGGAATCTCTAGCACCAGCGTGGCGTCCGAGTCACCTGGCAGCGACTCCGTCATGGCGAGGATGGCTGGCATCGCGGACTCGTCGCCCATGAAAAGGTGCCAGTCCGCCGACATCACCGGGAATACCTTGCCGCGCGGACCGATGCCCTCGATGCGGTCGCCGGGCCGGGCCGAGCGAACCCATCGCTCGCCAGGTCCGTCGCCGTGCAGGACGACGTCGATAGTGAGCACCTGTCGGGCATGGTCCAGGTACCGAATCGTGTACCGACGCCGCACCGGTCGGCGCCCGTCGACCGCGACAAGCAGCATGACGTCTTGGCCTGGCAGGTAGCTGAATCCGTCGAGTTCGGCGGCGGCCAGCTCGATCCGCTGCATATGCGGGGTGAGCAGCGTGCTGCTTCGCACCTCGAATGACAGCTTCCTGGTCTCCGCGAGCGACCCTGTCAGCTGGGCGAACGGGTCGTCGAGCCCGGCCACGACAGCCTGCGGTACCGCGTCAGTCATTCACCCAGCCTATTAGGGGTCTTAAACCGAGGCTGGTGCCCGGCGCTGAATCCAGCCAGAATGGGGGCGATCGACGGCGATCGGAGCGGATCGCGTGTCTGGGGGCGCGATGAGCGAGGCGGCAGCCCTGGCCGGCGCGTCGGTGCCAATGGACGACCTCGGCCTCAACGTTTCGGTTCCCGCAGCCGTCAAGCGTGTGGTGTCTCTCGTCCCGTCGCTGACCGAGACCGTGGCGTCGTGTGCACCGGGCTTGCTGGTGGGCGCTACGAACTGGTGCACACATCCGACTGACCTTGCGGTCACCCGCATCGGCGGGACCAAGAACCCCGACATCCGCGCGACGGTGGCCCTTCACCCTGATGTCGTACTGGCCAACGAGGAGGAGAACCGTCAGCCTGACCTGGACGCGCTCCGTTCGGCTGGCGTGGCGGTCTGGGTGACGCGGATCCGCGACCTGCCCGGGGCCCTGGCCTCACTCCGGCGGATGATCACGCTGGCGTGCAAGCAGCCAAGCCCGGCCTGGCTGGATGCGGCCGCTTCGGCCTGGCAGGCGCCGCACGCGACCGCGGCACCCATGACCGGCGGCCTAGCCGCCGTGGTACCGATCTGGCGCAGGCCCTGGATGGTGCTCGGCCGCGATACGTTCGCGGGCGACCTGCTGGCCAGGCTCGGCGTTACCAATGTCTACGCAGAACACCTGGACAGGTACCCGCGTGTGGATATCGGCGACTTGCGGGCCGCGGGCGCTGACCTGGTAGTGCTGCCCGATGAGCCGTACCGCTTCAGTGCCTCTGACGGGCCGGAGGCGTTCCCGGGCAGCCGAACCGCACTGGTCAGCGGCCGCCACCTGACCTGGTACGGCCCGTCTCTGACGGTGGCGCCTGCGGTGCTGCGCCGCCAGCTCGCGGCGGCCCGGATCCGCTGACAATGCAGGCCTGCATGACGACGCCCCCGGGAGCGTCTGCTCACGAGGGCGTGCCGGCGTCGATGCGAGGTCGCCTCTCGGCGAGTGGCGCTACGCGGCTCCAGCCGTACGGTAATCCGCGAAGGCAATAATTGAGGCCCGGGGGACACTTGCGCACCGACAGACACTAGAACGGGAGTGGGGGTGCGAACTATTCCGGACGAAGCCTTGATCGGGTGTATCGGGAAGATCATCGTTGCCACCCGCGGAGCGGCCGGTCCAGGGGAGGTCCTGGTGCGCGTCCGAGGCGGCTCTGAAGCGTTCATCGCCTGGTCAGCTGAGCCGCTTTCGAAGGGAACTTCGGTCTTGGTCATCGAATCCCGTGGCCATCGCGCGGTCGACGTCAGCGCTTGGACTGACCCCCTTGGTGAATTCAGCGAAGAGGATGCGCATTAGCGCAGCATCGGGAACATACTGGGATAAGCCGGCACCGCGGCCGGACACGGGGTCGAAAGTGGAGATGAGACATGTTTGGTTACCGGGTGCCTGCGCCAGATCAGGCGATGCTGATTTCCGGTGGCCGTTATGGCCAGAAAGGTGCGCCATTTAGGGTCGTTACTGGTCACGGCGCGTTCGTGCTTCCGTTCTTTCGCAAAGTTCGGTACCTGACGCTCGCCATGTGCGAGTCCGAAGTCGCCGAGCAGTGCGTGACCAGGCAAGGCATCTCCCTGAACGTTCGCGCAGTCATTGCGTTCAAGGTTGGCAACGATACCGAGAGCATCGTCAACGCTGGCCAGCGGTTTCTGTCGGACCAGGATCAGATGTCCACGCTGACGGGGCGAATCTTCGCCGGTCATCTGCGCTCCATCATCGGCTCGATGACCGTCGAGGAGATCGTGACCGAACGGCAGAAGCTCGCAACCGAGGTGCTTGACGGGTCGAAGGCGGAGATGGCGAAGATTGGCCTTACCGTCGACTCGCTGCAGATCCAGTCGATTGACGACATGAACAGCGGCTACATCGACGCCATGGCAGCGCCGCACAACGCCGCTATCCAGCGCCAGGCTCAGATCGCCCAGGCACAAGCCAACCAGCAGGCCGCGGAAGCGCAGCAGGAGTCTCAGCGCAAGCAGGCTGAGTACCAGCGGCAAACGATGATCGTGCAAGCGCAGTACAAGGCCGAGGTCGACAAGGCGCAAGCCGAGGCCGCTCAGGCGGGCCCGCTGGCGCAGGCGCAGGCGCAGATGAGCGTGCTGCAGGCGCAGACCGAGCTGGCGCACCGCCAGGCTGAGCTCCGGCAGCGCCAGCTCGTCTCCGAGGTCGTCAAACCCGCCGAGGCTGAGGCTGAGAAGGTCCGGGTGCTGGCCGAGGCAGACGCAGCCAGGACGAGACTGCAGGCTGCGGCAGCCGCCTCGAACAACCGCGTCGCGCTCGATCGCATGCTCATCGAACAGCTGCCGATGATCGTCAAGGAGGCCGCGGCCGGGCTCAACGGCGCCAACGTCAGCGTGCTCAACGGCGCGGACGGGCTGAGCGAGATTGCGGCGGGCCTGGTCGCCCAGGGCCTGACCATCCTGGAGTCGGTCAAGAAGAACCTGGCAGTTCCGACGGCCGAGCCTGTCGCGATGTTCGACTCGCCGAACGGCAAGGAAGCACCCGGGATTGAGGGTAGCCAGCCGACGGCTTCGTGACCTGAGGCGACACCGACCGCACGGACCGGGCGGAGGGACTGACAGCAGGAATGGTCGCCAGAGTGCTCCGCCCCGAGGGCATGGGCTTCATCTTCCTTGACGCTCATCCGGCTGGCTGCGCAGCAACCGCCGACGCGATGATCAGCGAGGCCACGCGCGAACGGAGAAGCGCGGCCGAGCTGGCTGCTGGCGCTGGACCGCGGGCACTGGTCATCGGCTGCAGCGCAGGCTACGGGCTGGCGGCCGTCGTGGCCGGCCTGTTCGGCCACGACGCCGGCATCATCGGAGTGTGTTACGAGCGGGCAGCGACCTCGCGCAGGTCCGCGTCGGCTGGCTGGTACCGGACCGCGACGCTGGCCGACCGGGCGGCCGAGGCCGGGCTCGTGTTCGAGGCAGTCAACGGCGACTGCTTCGATCCGGCAGTCCGGGCCGGCGTCCTCAGCCGCGCCGCTGACGTTTTCGGTCAGGTCGACATCCTGATCTACAGCGTCGCCGCGCCGCGCCGGACCGACCCGCGCACCGGCACCGTCTATCATTCGGCGGTTAAGCCCATCGGGGCCGCATACCAGACCAGGAGCGTTGCGTTCGCCGACGGCGTCGTGCTGCGTGAGTCGATGCAGGAACCGGCCAGCGACGCCGAGATCGAGGCGACGGTCAAGGTCATGGGCGGCGAAGACTGGGAAACGTGGATAGCTGACCTGGCCCAGCGGGACATGCTGGCGCCAGGCTTTCAGACCGCGGCGCTGACATACGTTGGCTCGGAGCTGACCGCTCCGATCTACCGGCTAGGAACCATCGGCCGGGCCAAGGATCACCTCGAAGCGACGGCGGCGAGGCTCACCGGCGGCGTGCTCGCGCAGGCTTCGGGCGCGGCGCTGACATGTGCCCACAGCGCGGCCGTCACGATGTCATCGCTGGCGATACCTGGCGTCTCGCTGTACTTGAGTTTGCTGCACAACGTCGCGGGTGACGCCGCAGAATCACCGGTGCGGCAGTCGGCCCGGCTCTGGGGCCACCTGACCGGCTGCGATCTCGGGCCCACCGATGCGCTGGGTCGCCTGCGGCTTGACGACTGGGAGCTCGCTGACCAGGTGCAGGCGGAGCTGCACGCCAGGTGGCAAGCCGGCACCGGCGACCTGGCGCACGGCCTGGCCGACCTGGACTGGTTCAGACGGCAGATATGGCAGCTGTACGGCTTCGACGTTCCCGGCGTTGACTACACCAGGCCGGTCGAGGTTGATGTGCCGTGGCCGGCCAGGTCGGATCACCCGAGTTGAGACCGGGGTGTTGACGGAGCGGGTCAGCGTCGACGCCGAGCGCGAGGTCGTAGTGAAGCACTACATCCGGCACGCTCGCGGTGAACCGGCCCGGGAGTGGCGGGCCCTGCGGCTGCTTGCCGAGCACGCCCCCGGCCTAGCGCCCGAACCGCTGCGAGCCGATCTGCACGGGGCGCCGCCCGTCGTGGAAATGTCACTGCTGCCAGGCGAGCCGCTGGGCGGCGTGGTGCTGACGCTGGAGCAGGAGTCGGCACTGGCCCGGGCCCTTGGACAGCTGTGGCAGTCTGTCCCGGTCGACCACGTGCTCGCGGTCTCCGGCGAGTTGGCCAACGAGGCGCAGCTCGTCCATGAGGTCAGCGAACTGGCCAGCGCGCGACCAGATGTCGCTTTTGATCCGTTGATAGAGGCCGCGTACGCAATCGGCCTGGACTGGCTGGCCTGGGCCGTCAGTGTCACCGGCGACCCGGCGGGGCGTCAGCCGGTCTTCGGCCTAGGCGACGCCGACCTCGCGAACTTCTTGTGGGATGGCGGGCGGATCAGGATTGTCGACTTCGAGGATTCCGGGCTGAGCGACCGCGCATTCGAGCTCGCCATGCTCGTCGAGCACATCTCGGCGTGGCTCGGCGCCGGACTGGACGCAGATCAATTCTGCGAGCGGTTCGACCTGACGCTAGCCGAGCGCGTCCGGCTCGTGGACTGCCGACGCCTGGCGGCGCTGCACTGGCTGCTGCTCTTGCAGCCAGGCAGCGCCGATAGCGAGCGGAATCCGCCGGACGCCCTGATTCGTCAGGCCGAGCGACTGCTGACGCTGTTCTAGCCGCCGTTCCCCGGCCGGACCGCTGTGACGCTCAGCAGCTTGATCGTTGATCCCTTGCACTGCGTGGAGGTGTAGGGGATGTAGAGCGGCACGTACTGGTTCGGCGGGATGACCGCGAGCCATGTGGTGGTCACCGGCTGGCAGACCGATGCCGAGTAGTCGCCCGCGTTCACGATGCGTAGCGTCGCGTTGGCGAAACCGTGCGGCTGAAGCGTCACCAGCTCGCGTGGCGTCGAAGGATCCTCGAACGAGGGGTTCCCCACGTCGGTGACCGGGGTGCCCTTGGCCATCGATATGCCGGGGTAGCCGTAGAGGGTGCAGGGGACGTTGTTGAGGTTCTTGAAGACGATAGCGACGTAGGTTGAGCCCGCGGCGCCCTGGCTCAGGCCGACCGAGCCGTAGAGGTACCGGGTCAGGCAGCCGGCCGCGGCGGTGCCGCCACCTCCACCGGAGGTGCTCTTGGACGACGTGCTGACTGCGGGCTGCTGGCTTGAGCCGCCTGCGGCGGTCGAGGAACCCGTCGCGGGCGAAGTCGATGCAGGGGCGGTCACGGTGACCGTGTTCGTGGGCTGGGTGGGCCCGCTGGATGTGCCGCAGGCACAGACCGCCAGGCCGGCCGCGCCGACCACAGCGAGGGCGAATGACTTAAACACTGGTGGATCCCTTCGGGTCAATGGCATTGCGCTAGTAGGAGTCGCCAGAACCCTGGGACCAACAGATATTTTGAAGGAAACCTCGATTAGTCCGGGAGATTTCCTAGGCTTTTTTTTGGCGCCCAGTCTCCTGGAGGTGGGCCGGCCTATGCCTCAGCGGACCTTCGCGATCACATCGTCGGCGTAGCGACGCAGTTTGTCGAGCTTCGGCTGAAGCGCCTCGGCGTCCGGGCCGACGTGGTATGGCCACCGGAATCCGACAATAACGTCGGTCACGCCCGCGTCCGCCAGGCGCCGGACACCATCGGCTGAATAGGCATCCATGGAGATCACGTGGACCTCGAACGGGCGGTCTGCCGTGCCGTAGTGCGCTCGCAACTCCGCGAGTCTGGCCAGCAAGCCGGGCAGGTCGGCCGCGTTCCCCCCGCCGTGCAGCCAGCCATCACCCACCGACGCGGCCCGCCGCAGCGCCGGCTCGCCGTGGCCGCCAATGAGGACAGGCAGGGGTCGCGCCGGGACCGGCGCGATCTTGATGGGCGGCACGTCGAAGATCTCGCCGTGGAACTCGAAATAACCGCCGCTGGCCAAGCCGCGGAGAATAGCGAGCGCCTCGTCCATCCGCTGCCCCCGCCGCTGCCACGGCACGCCGAGCACGTCATAGTCCTCTCGCCAGGGGCTGGTGCCGACGCCGAGGACGAGCCTGTCGTCGGTTAGGACCGCAGCCGACGTCGCCTGCTTGGCGACAAGGACCGGGTGGCGTATGGGCAGCTTGAGCACGAACGTGATGAACCGGAGTTTCTGGGTAACGGCACCGAGGAACGGGATCAGCGAGAATGGCTCAAGGAATGGCTTGTCCTCCAGGAACTCGCGCGTGCCGTCGGGATTGAACGGATAGACGCTCGAGGACTCCGCCGGGTAGCAGATGCTGTCCGGGATCACCATCGAGTCGTAACCGGCCTCCTCGGCCGCTCGCGCTAGCGGCGAGTAGAAGGCGGGGTTCGTCATTGACTCGGCGTAGGTGAAGCGCACAGTTCCTCCAGCGGAGCACGGGGCGGGGCGGGCTACTCAAGGCATAACATGCACGCTGCCAAGCAGCTGTGTCATTTGCTTGGCTGGCCAGCCGGCGGCTGATTCATTGACGCGAGCAACGACTGGTAGGGGGTCGAGGGGATGCTGATCAGGCCCCGGATCGGCCGGTCCAGGTCGAAGGTGACAAGCAGCAGCATCGTCACGAGCGCGGCTGCCAGCAGCATCGGCAGCCAGCCACGGCCGAGGACTGACAGGTACAGCCCCAGTAGGCCGAGAGCGGCGGCTGCGCCGAGGAGCTCAAGCGCTAGGACCGCGGTGGGCACCCGGTTGCCGAGCGCGCCGATGCGCACGGTCAGCTGGTCGATCATGTCATTGAGGCTTTCCACGTACAGCCGCGGCGCGTTCGCGACCGGCGCCGCGTCAAGGGCCTCGCCTGCCAGCCCCCACAACTGCCGCTGGATGGCCCTCTCGGAAGCGACGGTACGCGCCATCGCCGGGCTGCCCGGCAGCTCGCTCGAGACACGCAGCGCAAGGCGGGCGTAGTCGCGCAACAGCACGAGGGACCGATCGCGGACCGGCACGGCGAGCAGCTGCGCCCGCAGGTAGGTTGTCCCGATCGCATTCGCCTCCGCGATCGCGGCCGCGCGCCGATCCTGATAGCGGCCGACAGCGAGCGTCAGGCCGAAGGCCAAGATCAGTCCGACTATTAGCAGCAGCGCACCCTGCAGCGCTCCAAGTGGCTCCCGCAGCGCTTCCGATCTTTTGCGCAGCAACCGGCCTAGCGCAACACCGGCTGCGGTGACGATCGCGATGACGGCAAGAATGAGCGCCGCCAGTGCCCAGTCGCTCAGGGAGAAGAACAACATTGAGTGGCGATACCCACAACCTTGCCACCCGACGTGTGCTCAGCCAGGATCAGACGGAGTAGAACACGTTCTTGTTTACAGGTGCTGAGCCGATCCGACCTGAAAGCCGGTTGACATGGACCTTGTGGCGCTCGAAGAGATCCGCCAGCTGAAGTACCGGTACCTGCGCTGCGTCGATCTGAAGCTCTGGGATGAGATCGGTGACGTCTTCACCGCCGATGCCAGCGCCGATTATGGCACCCAGGCGGTCGGCAAGCCGCTGCACTTGCGCGGCCGGGACGAGATCGTTTCCTACCTGCGCACGAACCTGGGTCCTGAGATCATCACTGTGCATCGCTGCGGGCAGCCGGAGATCTCCGTCAACGGCGACAAGGCGACCGGAACGTGGTCATTTGAGGACACGGTCATAGCCACCGAATACCGCGTGGTGATCAAGGGCGCCGCATTCTACGAAGACAGGTACGAGCGTGGCGCGGACGGCAAGTGGCGGCTATCTCACACCGGCTACCGGCGAATTTACGAGACGATGAGCTCGCTCGACGACACCCCGTCGCTGCGCTTCATCGACAACATGTGGGACCAGGCGAAGCGCTAGCGGTAAGCACGAGAAGTCGTGACATTTCCTCTCGCCCGATGGCCGCAACGCCGGGCGGCCTGCAGATATCCTCCAAGCTCTTGGCCAGAACCTGGGCATGGCCACCTGGCTCATCATTGACGGCCTTTTAGAACGTGTTCTACCTTGGTCGCGCCGGCTCTACGGAAAGGCAGCGGTGCTTACCCAGTCGTTCGCGCACGCGGTGCTCGAGGCCGAGAAGATTATCGAATCGGCGGCCCATGTGCGTACCGACCAGGACCTTGCCGAGGGATACGACTACCTGGCCGGCAGCATCGCGGCGTCGCTGCACATGGCGTGGGCTTACGAGCGGGACTTCCCGTACTTTGTGCAGTCGACCGGCCCGTATACCAAGCTAGGCCTGGACAACCCCGACACGCTCTACTACCACGCCTACGTGCGCGACAACGCTGAGTACATCGTTACCGGGCAGCGGGGCACGACGGCCGACCTGAGCTTTCAGGTGCTGACCGGCGACTACTCGCCCGTCGAGGTGCCGGACAGCCTGACGGCTTTTGACGACCGTCGCCTGGAAATCAGACCGGACGGCACGTTCGAGCTGCGGTTCGGGCCGCCGCGATCGGCCGCGCCCGCCAACTACGTACCACTCGGCTCGGGCTCGGCCATGCTCATCGTTCGCGAGGTTTACAGCGACTGGGCGCGCGAGCGTCGCGGGACGTTGCGGATCCAGCGCGCGGACAAGGTCGGTCTCGCCCCGCCGCAGCCAGACGCGGCGCTGCTGGCCAAGCGCTACGACGTGGCAGGCAAGCTGCTGCTGTCGCGGCTGCGAACGTTCCTGGCGTTTCCCGAGTGGTTCTACCTGAAGGAGCCGGTGAACACCCTCACGCCGCCACGGCGGACACCAGGCGGGCTGGCGACACAGTTCTCTTCGGTCGGGCACTTCGATCTCAGCCCGGACCAGGCAATGGTCGTGACGGTGCCGGCGGCGGGCAACGGCGTGGCTCCTTACCAGGGCATCCAGCTCGGGAGCATGTGGTACATCTCGCTCGACTACATCAATCACCAGACCAGCCTCACCGCCGATCAGGCGCGCGCCGACGCGGACGGCAAACTGCGATTCGTGATCAGCGAGCAAGACCCAGGCGTTGTCAACTGGCTCGAGCTCACCGGGCGTACCCGCGGCTACGTGCAGATCCGGTGGCAACGGCTCACCAGAGATCTCACTGCGGCCGACGGGCCCCAAGCCGAAGTTGTTCCGTTCGCCAGCCTCCCCGACCGGCTGCCGAACTATGACCGGGCCAGGGTGACGGCGCCCGAATACAGGGAGCGGATCGCGACGCGGCAGATCGCCGTCGGAAACCGGATGGTGGGCTAGTGCACAGGGAGCTTGGCTGATGTACCTCCAGGACAAGGTGCTCGTCGTCTCCGGGGTCGGCCCGGACCTCGGCCGTCAGATCGCGGTTCGCGGCGCCGCCGCTGGCGCCGACGTCGTGCTCGCCGCGCGCACGGTAGCGCGCCTTGAGGACGTCGCCGCCGAGATCAAGGAGCTCGGACGGCGGGCGCTCGTCGTGCCGACCGACATGACGGCGGCGGCCGACGCCGAGCGGCTGGCGACTGCGGCGGTTGAGGAGTTCGGCCGCGTAGACGCCCTGGTGCACAACGCACTCGTGATGCCGCCCATCGCTGATCTCAGGAAGGTGGACCTGGACGCCGTGCAGGCCGGGTTCAACAACAACGTGATCTCCGCGCTGCGGATGACACGCTTGTTCGTCCCAGCACTGGCGGCGACGTCGGGATCGGTCGTCATGGTCAACTCGATGGTCGTGCGGTTCTCGCAGCGCACCATGGGCCCGTACAAGATGGCCAAGGCGTCGCTGCTGGCAATGGCGCAGAGCCTTGCTACCGAGCTCGGCCCGCAAGGCATCCGGGTCAACTCTGTCGCGCCCGGTCATATCTGGGGCGAGTCACTCAAGTGGTACTTCAACTATCTCGCGAAGAAGCGCGGCGTCGACGCCGACTCGATCTACGCCGAGACGGCCGCCAACATTGACCTGGGCAGGCTGCCGGAGCCGGACGAGATCGCCGACGCTGTCCTGTTCCTGGCCTCGCCGCTGGCGCGCGCCATCACAGGCCAGTGCCTCGACGTGAACTGCGGCGAGTATCACCACTGAGCCATGACCACCGCGGAGCGCGCCAGCGTAGGCACGGTCGACGACCTGCGGGCGTCGGCCAGCCGCCTGACGGGACTGACCGACTTCGGCATCGATGACTACAGCGACGGCCTGGCGGTACTGCTCGAGTCCTACGCACGCGACGCTGACCTGACGCAGCTAGGGCAGAAGGTAGCCAGAGTTGGCCTGCGCGGAGCGCTGGCGGCGCGACTGTTGAGCGAGGCGGGGTGGTCCGCGCACCCCGAACACGCGAGCGTGCCGATCCGGCAGCCCATCTTCGTCACCGGACTACCCCGGAGCGGTACGACTGCCCTGCATCGCCTGCTGACCGCCGACCCCGCGCATCAAGGGCTCGAGCTTTGGCTTGCCGAAATGCCGCAGCCGCGCCCGCCACGCGAGACGTGGGCTGACAACCCGGTGTTCGGTCACATCCAGGCTGCATACCAGCGACACCATGTCGAGCATCCAGAATTCATGGGCGTCCACTACATCGCGGCGGACACGGTGGAGGAGTGCTGGCAACTGCTCCGCCAGACGCTGCGATCGGTTTCTTATGAGTGCCTGGCGCACCTGCCGACCTATTCGGCCTGGCTGCGTGGCCAGGACTGGACCGGCTCATATCGCCGGCATCGGCGCAACCTGCAGCTGATCGGGCTCAACGAAGCCGAGCACCGCTGGGTGCTGAAGAATCCCAGTCACCTGTTCGCGCTGGACGCGATCATGGCGGTCTACCCGGACGCGCTGATCATCCAGACCCATCGCGAACCTCGCGCGGTCATCGGGTCCATGTGCAGCCTTGCTGCGCATGCGACCAACGGCTGGTCGCAGCGGTTTCGTGGCGCGGTGATTGGCAGCGATCAGCTTGAACTGTGGGCGCGCGGGCTGGCGGAATTCACCGACGCCCGGGCCCGCTACGACCAGCGGCAATTCCTTGACGTCGACTACGCGGACTTCACCGCCAACCCCATCAGCACTGTCGAGTCGGTCTACGCGGATTTCGGCCTGCCGTACAGCGGCGCGGCGGCCAGCGCCGTGCGGGCACTGCACGCCGAGGCGGAGGGCAGCGAAGCCCGGCCGGCGCATCGGTACGCGCTCGCCGACTTCGGGCTGACGGCCGAGCAGGTTGAGGAGCGATTCGCCGGCGACACGCGCGGCTAGCCGACGCCGAACCCTAGCTTGAGCACCGCTAAGTCCGGGTGGGCTCGAGCAGGACCTTCACGGCACCGGTGCGCCGCGAGTTCTTGACCGTCAGCACGGCCTCATCCCACCGCTCGAGCGGGAAGCGGTGGGTAATGACTGAGGTCAGGTCCAGGCCACGGGCGATGAAGTCGAAGTAGTGCAGCATGGCGTGCTGCGCGACGCCGTCGACTTCTTCAATCCCGAAGCCGTTAGAGCCGATGACCCGGAGTTCCTTGAAATACAGCGGCGTCCACTCAAACCGCTTGGGCGGCTCTACCCCAGAGATGACGAGGGCTCCGCCGGTCGCGAGCAGCCGCAGGGATGTCTCGACGGTCTCGGTCGACCCGATCGTGTCGTAGACAACGGCCGGCCCGTCCTGTAGCCAGTCGCGCTTGCTCCACGGCTCCAGCGGCGTCGTACCGACGCGACTGGCAACCTGGGCGACGAGTTCATCCGGAGAGGAGGACAGCACGGCGTGCGCGCCGAGGCGTCTCGCGAGCTCGGCGCGTGCGCCTGGACGGGTGGCGGCCCACACCTGCGCAGCCGGGTAGAGAAGGCGCAGGAGAGCGATGGCGGCGAACGCCAGAGTGCCCGAGCCGTACACGAGGACGGGCTGATCGCCGGTCGGCGGCGCGAGCAGGATCGAGCGCAGCGAGACGCTGACCGGATCGGCCAGCACGGCTGCCTCGTCCGAGACGCCGTCCGGGATGGTGAAGAGCTGCGATGGGTGCGCGGCGAAACGCTCCGCGTGGGCCCCGGCGGCGGCTGCGCAGTTGCCGAGGTGTATCGACACCGGCAGGTCGCCGCCGCGGAAGTTGCGGCACCACGGGTACCGGCCTTCCTTGCACGCCTCGCACGGTGGCTCGATGCCGCGGGGTCCGCACGACAACCAGGGGTTGAGTACAACCCGCTCGCCGGTGTCGATCCGGGGGCCCACCACCTCGTGGCCGAGCACGTGCGGGAAGGACACAAGCGCGGTCAGCGGGTTGTCGCGAGCGCCGTTGAGCAAGATCTGCTTGACGTCCGAGCCGCACAGGCCCGAGAACGTGACCTCGACGCGGGTCCAGTCCTCAGCTGGGAGCGGCTGCTCGGCTACTTCCTCGAGCCGGACCGGAGCTAGGGGGGACACGAAGGCGCGCTGATCAATGCGCCCGCCGATCGTGGCCGCCGCCTCGCGGGCAAGACTGTGCCGGAACACGAGCGCCTTCACGCGAGCCTCCTTCGCTTTTCGGGCACGCTACCGGCTCAGCGCTCGGCCTGTACACCTTTAGATCTTGGGCCTATCGGCGGGCTGTTCCGATCGCAGTGGGTGTAACTCTGCGTAGCGGCCGAGCTTGCGACGGAGATCAGCGTCGGCGCCCCGCGTTCCTGGCCTTGGTTGAGATTTTGCCTGTGAAGCCGGACATAACAGCCGTCTGAACCCGCGCACGATGCTCTAGTGTTACCGGGAACCACACGAGCAGTGGAGATTTGGGGACGGCGCGTGCGGACGAGCGGGAGCGGTATGGCATGACTGAGTTGCGCTCAGTCATCGAACGAGACACCAGGCATTCCCACGCCGCGGGTATCGCCCGCGGCGCTGGCGTTATCGCGGGCCTGACCATTTTGGCGCGGATTCTCGGCTTGACGCGCACGCTGGTGTTCTCCCAGACAGTCGGCGCGACATGCCTCGGCACGGCCTACACCACCGCGAACCAGGTACCCAACCTGGTCTATGAGCTCGTGCTCGGCGGCGCCATGGCCAGCGTCATGGTGCCGGTGCTGGCTCGCTCGGCCGAGAGGTCGGCGACGGATCCCGCGGCGAAGGCCGAGGTCAGCCGCGTCGCGTCGGCGCTGCTGACCTGGACTCTCGTCATACTCGTGCCGCTCAGCCTCATCGTGGGCATCGGCGCCGGGCCCATCGCCGCGGCCTTGAACCCGAGCAATCCGAGTGCGCATTGCGTGCATGCCGACGTGGTCGCGACCACGGCTACCATGCTGCGAGTCTTCGCACCGCAGGCCGTGCTCTACGGGCTCTCCGTGGTGCTGTTCGGTCTGCTTCAGGCTCATCGCCGGTTCGCTGGATATGCACTGGCGCCGCTCGCTTCCAGCCTGGTTCTCATCGCCTCGTTCCTGGTCTTCGCTCCCGTGAGCAAGGGGCTGCCACTTGGTCGGCTGCCCGTATCGGCGGAGATGATCCTCGCGATCGGGACAACGCTGGGCGTGGCGGCGCTGGTCGTCGTCGGGCTTGTGCCCGCCTGGCGGCTACGTCTGCGGCTTCGGCCAACCTTGCGCTTCCCGCCGGGGATCGCGCGCCGGGCCAGCGGCCTGGTGTTCGTTGGCCTGGCCGAGATGGTTGTCCAGGAGATCTCCACCATCGCGGTAATCGCCCTGGCCAATGGCCGCGGCGCGACGGGGGCGCTGGTGATCCTCGGCTATGCGTCGCAGGTGTTCAACTCCCTGAACGCTGTGCTGGCGCTGTCGATCGTGGTCAGCACGTTCCCGGTGCTGTCGGCACGGGACGGAGCGGAGTTCGACCGGACCTGCGCAGGCTCGACGCGGGCCGTGGTGCTGGCGTCCTGTCTCGGCATGGCAGTGATCGGGGCGATCACCGTCCCGGCGGCGCAGGTCCTAGCCAAGGAGCCAGGCCAGGTAACGCAGTTGATCTGGGCTTTCGTGTTGTTCGCTCCCGGGCTCGTTGGAGTCGGTGTCATAGCGAACCTCACGAGGGCGCTGCTTGCCCTCGGTCGGCTCAAGGCCGCTGGCATCGCTCTCGCTGGCAGCGGACTGCTCGTCCTGGTGGCCGAGGTGGTCTTGGCGGAGCTCGCGCCCGCTCGCCTGGTCGTGGCGGCGCTGGCGCTCGGCAACACGATCGGCTCGACCGGAGCAGCGATTCCGCTGGTGATAGTTACCAGGCGGATCCGCGGCAAGGCGGCAGTACACGGAGTCGGCCGGGCGACGCTGGCCGGACTAGCTGCCGGAGCCGCCGGCGCCGTCATTGGCGCGGCCGTCAGCCTGGCGCTTCCGGTTAGTCACAAGCTGCTTTACGGGATAGTTGGCGCCGTGGCATCGGGGTGCGCCGTGATCGCCTTTGCCGCGGTGGCCTACTTCCTCGATGACGGCGACCTGCGGATGGTCTTGACCCAGGTCCGGCGGGTCACCGCCGAGTGGCGGCTTGGGATACTCAGGCGTCGTCTTTACGCGCGGCGGTGACCACCAAGGCGGCGTACTGGATCGTGAAGCTGCCACCCTCCGAGTCGCCATCGCTCGGCTTCGCCCAGCGCGGTTACCGGTTCGCTGCCAGTTCCGGCGACGACTCCGCAGTCTTAGTCGCGTCCGGCTTCGGGCCGCGCCTGACACTGTGATAGATCATGGAGGCAGCGAGCGCCACGGCCATCGCGAACGCCAAGCCCAGGCACAGGTTGATGACGGCCATGTGCCTGGCGCTTTCTATCCCGTCGAAGAACGCTGGGGGAACGAAGCCCACGGCGGCACATCCGGTCATGCAAAGAACCGCAACCGCGCAGTCTCGGTGCCACGGCATGCGCTTGCGCCGAAGCGCGACCACCGCTACCGAGGCGGTGCCCAGCCAGAGCAAAACCAGCCACAGGAGACCGTAGTGCGGCGGCAGTCGCTGCGCGAGCCAGCTGAACACGAGCTCGCGGGAGTCGATGGCGCCGAGAGGGTGGCCTGCATACGGTGAGTAATCACCTATATACGTGAAGTGAATGCGCAGCCCCTCAGTCGCGGCCTGGTTCCCGACGCTGATGAACTTACTCGGATGGGTCAGAAAGTAAGCCGCCATGTGGCCGTCGGTGAGCTTCGGCTCATACCGGCGGTATAGCGGATCCGAGCGAACAGAGCGGGGGCCCCAGTAGTACGTCCCCGCGTACTTCGACCAGCTCACCGGCATGCCCAGGGCGCGCAGGTCGGCGGCCTTCGTCTTGTCGGCAGGGTTGACGATGTGTTCGAAGATCGTGTCCACGGCGCGCATGGGCTGGGTCCGTACGCCGTACGGACTGTGCATGTTCCATACCTGATACGCCGCAGCCGTAACCGCGAGTACCCCGGCGACAGCTACTGCTGCTGTCGCCTGCCGCGTTCGGAACCTCTGCAATCCGCGGCCGCCGCGGCTTGTGCTGGCGAGGACGAGGGTGAGGCAGATTGGCACGGCCAGGAGCACGTACTGCTCCTTGGCCAGGACCACGAGAAACCCCCCTGTCCCGGCCATGGCGATGCCCCGGAAGCTCAGGCGCTGGTCCTGCCCCAGGTAGAGCACGCCGGCGGCGACCAGCAGCACGCCCACGATCGCTGCGGGCTCGCTGTACGGGCTGGCGAACACATCAAAGAAGGTCGAGTCCGCGACGATCAGCCAGATGACCGCCGCGACCAGCAGCTGAGCCCATGGCCTGATCCGTAGACCGGTTGCCAGGCTGGCGATCGCGACCGACGCGATCGCGCATATAACCACCCCGAGCGCGATCAGGTTGAGGGTGCCGTGCAGGCCGAGCACTGGCGTGATCACCCGGGCCACCAGCAGCGGAGCGAGTTCCGAGGTGACGTAGGGCGAGCGGCCGCAGTGCCCGGGCACGTATTGGAAATAGGCGTAACCGTAGTAGGGCGAATAGCCATGCGGGACGACCGGCCGGAGGCCGAGCGCGCCGCACATCAGCCGAGGGCCGTCACGGTTGTCTGCCTGTCCTACCGGGACTGGGATCAAGAAGCGGATGAGGAAGAGCCCTAGTGAAGCGCCGAAAATCGACAGCCAGAGCCGACTTGGCCTGCCCACGCGGCGACGCCTTGACTGGACAGGCCGGTTCGGCCCGTCGTCTTCCTGCCCGTTAGCAGACACCGGCTCCCCCTCCGCTGTCGCAGGTAGCGCTGCGGTCTTCCCTGATCACGCGAACGATATAGCCAAGAGCCCGCTGCCTGAGTCAGACCGGCAGAAATATCGTCAGTTAAGGACATCGATTACGCGGAAGCCGTCGACGGCTAGCGTGGCTAGGCCGCAGGCTTGGACTCACTCTTAGCTAGCGGTAGCCGCACCCAGCTCACGTAGCCAGGAGATTACGTTCTCCTGCCTCGTATCAGGCCCGGTGGCAGCGTCGAGCGGCGTGCCGCTTGCGTAATCCGGCACCCAGTTGAGATCGGCGCCCCGTGACAGCAGATACTCGGCCGCCCGGCGCTGCCCGCCGGCGCAAGCATGCCAGAACGCCTGTGAGACATCCTCCGCTGGCGGGTTGGCCCCGAGGATTACGTCAAGGCGGTCAAGCAGGCCCAGCGCGGCTGCTAGCCAGGCTGCATCGACTCGCGCGCCGCGCGCCACGAGCAGACGGGCGACATGCCAGCAGCCATAGCCAACGGCGTTAGCGAGCGGAGTGCCGATTGAGCCGTCAGGCGCCTCAACGTCTGCTCCGCCGTCGATCAGGACTTCGGCGACATCGACGTCGTCGCTGCTGGCGGCGTAATGCAGTGGCGTCTCATCGCCGGGTCCGGACTGGGAGCCCTGCTTGCTTGTACGCGCGTTGGGATCGGCGCCGGCCTCGATCAAGAGCTTGACGATCTGGGGGCCGTTGGGAAAGTAGCCCGGCCAGTCGGTGGGGAGGTGCAACACCGTTGAGGTGCCGCCCTTCCGGCCAACGATCCTGGCCGACGCCAGCGCGGGATCGTTGCTGAGGAGTCGCTGGATCACACCGACGTCGCCCGCGCGCACCGCAAGGAGCAATTCGACGGCGACTTGGTCGTCACTCTGGAGCCACATGCCTGTCTCGTGCTCACTCATCGGCCTCATCATGCCACTGCAATCGGGTCACCTTGCTCGCAAGCCAAGTCACGGAACCGTCTGGTTGTGCGACACCGGCCGAGGGCTCAACTGGGCGCGCGGTCAGCGCCCAGTTCGCTACGTCGGCGCGTGTCTGTCTTAGCAGTAGCTGACGACGCAACCTCAGGAGACTGGCATGGGAAAGATCATCATCACGACCAATAGTTCTCTCGACGGGGTCGTCCAGGACCCAGACGGCAGGGAAGGTTTCAGGCTGGGCGGCTGGTTCGGCCGGTTCGGAGGCGAGGATCTCGAAGACTGGGCCAAGGTCGAGACACAAGAGGCACTGGGCGCCGACGCCCTTCTGCTAGGCCGGCGGAGCGACGAGTGGTTCGCCACGCGGTGGCTGTCCCGCACGGGCGAGTGGGCGGACAAGCTGAACAGCCTGCCTAAGTACGTCGTATCCGCCAGCCTGACAGAGGCCAGATGGTCCAATTCGACGGTCCTCAGCATCGACGCGATCACGGAGATATCAAAACTCAAGCAGCAGATCAGCGGTGAAATCCTGGTCTACGCGAGCTACCAGCTGGCGCGCACGCTCATAGAGAACGACCTCGTCGATGAGCTGCGGCTGATGATCTTCCCGGTCGTGCTCGGGGCGGGCGAGCGTCTATTCGGCGATACCAGCGACAGCAAGCCCATGCACTTGGTCGACGCCCGGCGTGTTGGTCACAACCTGCTTTTCGTTACCTATCAGCTCGCCGGAGACGACGGGTCATCCGAGACTAGCGGGACGGGCCGACGTCGACCCACAGCTCTTTGAGCGTCCGGGTGAAATAGCCGGGCGCGAATTCGGGTTCGTGCCCCGGTGCCAGCGCGAAGCGCGGGAGCCTGCGCAGCAATTCCTCGAACATGACCCGCAGCTCGAGCCTGGCCAGGTTAGCGCCCAGGCAGAAATGGGTGCCGAATCCGAATGCCACGTGGCTGCCGTGTCGGCGCGTCACGTCGAAACGTTGCGGCTCGTCGAATTCGCGTTCGTCGCTGTTGGCGGCGCCATACATGACTAGGACCTCGTCGCCCGCGCGCAGCTTCTGGGCGTGCAATTCGTGATCGACGGTCACGGTTCGCCGCATGTTGAGGACGGGCGTGGCGTAGCGGATGAATTCCTCGACCGCGGTGCTGGCGAGGATCGACGGATCCGCTAGCAGGATCTCGCGCTGGTCGGTGAACCGCGCCAGGTTCCACACCGTCTGGCCGATCACCGAACGGGTCGTCTCGGCTCCGCCGTCCAGGAGGAGGAGGCCTTCCTGAATGATTTCAGCGGTGTCCAGCGGCTGGCCGTCGACGCTTCCGTGGATCCAGGCAGAGACAAGATCGTCGCGTGGCTCGCTACGCCGCGCCTGGACCAGCTCGTGAAAGGCGGCTGCGAACTCGCCGATGGCTTCCGGAGACCCGGCGGGCTGACGCGGGTCGTCATTACGGAATCCCGCCGAGCTCATTGTCCGCTCCGACCACTCCATGCACTTCGGCCACAGCGCTCGGTCGAATCCCAGTAGCTCGGCGATGATCATCGCCGGCAACGGCGCAGCGATATCGGCCACAACCTCGACGGTGCCCTTCGCCTGCGCTGCGGTGATCAGCTCGACCACCTTTGTCCGCACCCGCTGTTCATGCCTGCCCACCGCCCGCGGTGAGAAGCGCCCGGACACCAGCTTGCGCTGTTGCTTGTGCCGCGGGTCATCCCTGTTGATCATCGAAGCGCTCATCTCAATGAGCGGCCGACTGCCGCTGGCCGAGCTGTAGCGAGCTGCATCGCGCTCGATGGACAGCACGTCCTGGTGGCGGGAGATAGCCCAGATCTCGTTGACCGGATCCCAGTAGGCCGGCGCCTCGTCCCGTAGCCACCGGTAGGCCGGATACGGATCTCCGGCATACAAGAAAGGATCGAGAACATTAAGGGGCTCGTCAGAAGAACGGGTCAGCAATGACGGCTCCGACTAAGGGACGGCCCGAATGGCCGGTCCGACTGTACGCCAAAAGGCCAGCGGCAAGATCGTAACTGGCCGCTGACCTTGGGTGCGGGAGAAGAATCAGCTCCCCTCCACTTTCAATCTATAGCGCTCCTGGGGGCTTGCCGCAAGACCCGGGTCGTGCCGCATAATCGCAGGCCGAGGACCGAGCGCGATCGAGTCCTGACCCAGGACACGCCGGTCAAAGCGCGTTGTGCCGCGACACCGCTCGAAACGACCTCAGATCGGAGTTGGTCACTTGAACTCCCTGACGACCAGCGTGTTTGACCTTCCCGGCCGCCTCACCGCTAAGTCCGATCCGAGTCTGATTGCCGTCGACGAGCTGCACTTCGCGGCCATGGCAGAAAGCCTCGAGCAGACGATCGCGGATCTGTCCGATCGTCTCGAGACCGAGCGGCAGGCACCCGGCGGCATAGGCCAGAAAGCCCTGGAACGGGACCTGGAGATTCACCGCCTCACCGCTCGTCTGCGTCTCCTGCGCCGGTTTGGCCTGGACCTGTGCCTTGGGCGCATGGTCGGCACGGACAGTCTCGAGCCCGTGTACGTCGGACGACTTGGCCTCACCGACAGGGCGGGACGTCGGCTGCTGGTCGACTGGCGCTCTCCGGCCGCTGAGCCGTTCTTCGGAGCCACCCACGCCAACCCGATGGGCCTGGTAAGCCGCCGCAGGTACCGCTGGACTCGCGGCCGGATCAGCGACTACTGGGACGAGGTGTTCACCGCGGAGGGCTTCGAAGGTCACGCCGCGCTGGATGACCAGTCCGCCTTCATCGCCAGCCTGGGCGGCAATCGCTCGCCCCGAATGCGAGACGTCCTCGGGACCATCCAGGCCGACCAGGACGCCATCATCCGCGCTGGCTCCGGTGGCGCTCTCGTGGTCGACGGCGGCCCGGGTACCGGAAAGACCGTCGTCGCTTTGCATCGGGCCGCCTATCTCCTCTACTCCGACCCTCGCCTTAGCCATCGCCGTGGCGGCGTACTGTTCGTCGGTCCACACAAGCCCTACCTGGCCTACGTGTCCGACGTGCTCCCCAGCCTCGGCGAGGATGGCGTGCAGACCTGCACCCTGCGTGATCTCGTCGCCGAGGGCGCCGCAGCAGGCATTGAGGCCGACCCGGATGTGGCCCGCTTGAAGTCATCGGCGCTCTTGGTCAAGGCGATCGAGCCGGCGGTCAGGTTCTACGAAAATCCGCCGGCTGCCGGCATGACGGTCGAGACCAACTGGTCCGATATCTGGCTCAGCGCCGACGATTGGGCTGAAGCCTTCGAGGCGCCAGAGATCGGTACCCCGCACAACGAGGCACGCGACCAGATCTTCGACGCGCTCGTCGCGATCCTCATGGATAAGGACGACGACGACGTGCCTGCTGACGCGTTCCGCAAGTCGCTGTTGCGCAATAGCGACCTGATGACAGCCCTCTACCGAGCATGGCCGCTAGTCGAGGCGGCCGACCTTATCGGCGATCTCTGGTCCGTACCCGCCTACCTTCGCATGTGCGCGCCGTGGCTGAGCCCCGACGAGGTGGAGCAACTGCAGCGCGGGGACGCGCAGGCCTGGACCGTATCCGACCTGCCGCTGCTGGATGCCGCTCGCCACCGGCTCGGTGACCCGGACGCGTCGCGACGCAAGCGCCGACTTGAGGCGGCGGTCGCCGCGGAAAGGGAGCAGATGGCCCGCGCCTTGGACAACCTCATCGAGGTGGCCGACGACGAGTATGGCGTCGGGCTGGTGACGATGCTACGCGGCGAGGACTTCCAGGACGCCCTAATCGATCAGGCCGCGCTGCCAAGTACCGAGCCGGACCTGCTCGCTGGCCCGTTCGCGCACATCGTCGTGGACGAGGCTCAGGAACT
>Ga0126373_10000254_pt1 | contig 35223 bp, 30 predicted proteins | sample PanSoiMetPlot_11_FD_92545 | JGI IMG/M metagenome (GOLD analysis project Ga0126373, IMG submission 92545) | Tropical forest soil microbial communities from Panama - MetaG Plot_11 | ecosystem: Environmental > Terrestrial > Soil > Tropical forest > Bulk soil | place: Panama | collected 2016-02-17 | reverse complement strand
GTGGCCGTTGATGTCGTTGAGGTAGCCGTCCCAGGTCTCGGCCGCGACCGGAAGGAGCCACGCCTGCGCCAGCTGCGGATGCCGTAGAACGGTCCAGGCGATGATGCCTGCGTGGGCGATTCCCACGGCGTGCGTGTTGGTGATGGCAATCGGCCCGGCGAACGTGCCCGACTCCTCGATCCAGGCAACGCCGGTCATTTCGCCGTTGCCGTTCTGACTGTGGAATCCGGCCGCGACAGGGTCGGCCGGCATTTCCCGCCCGCGAGGGTGGATCGCGGTGACGCCGGTCCGCACGTCCGTGCCTTCGATAAGGGTCGCATAGCCGACCTCCAGGCCTGGCACGTCAGTAATGGCATTCCACGGGCCGGGCGTACCCCCGAAGGGGATGCCAAGTGAGCGTGCCCTCGGCTTGCCGCTCGGGGTCTGCATGCGCGGGTCGCGTCCTGCGTTGGGTGCGCTCAATTGATCGTCCTAGATGTGGGCTTCGCAATATGTATGTAGGTATTGACAATCTCAAGTCAGAACTAAACCATTGTGACGAGCCCGACGCGCGTTCATCGAGCCATTGGTGATGGCCAGCTTGCCGGTCGCCTGCGTGGCCACCATCGGGTTAGTGATCGTCGCCAGGGTGCCACGCTCTGGCTGTCCGTCGGCTCATGTGTAGGCGGCTCATGTGTAGGCGGCTCCGTAGCAGGAGGTCGGTAATGGCAAGCAGCGAGGTCAGCGCCCGAGAGTCAAGTGGTGAGCCCGGGCGGTTGTTCATCCGACAGACGTCGGGCCTGGTTCGAGAGCTAGGGATCCCGGCCGCCGTCGGCATCTCGCTGGCTTCGGTCGCGGTCGTGAACACGTTCATCAACTTCAACGCGGGCCTGACGTCGTTCCCGAAGTCAGACATGTACCTGCCGCTGATCGCCGGCGCGGTCATCTGGCTCGTCGCCATGTTCGCGTACCGGTACCTGCTGCAGGCCGTCCCGCGAGCCGGCGGTGAGTACGTCTACCTGTCACGTATCGTTTCGCCCGTCGCCGGTTCGATAGCGGGACTCGGCACTGCCGTGGTGTTCACTTACATCCTGTCGACGAACGCGCATTTCGCCGCCCAGTTCACCCCGTTCATGCTCAGCGGTTTCGGCCAGGTGTTCCACAGCTCGGCGCTGGCCAACGCCGCGAACTCGGTGACAAGTAGCGGCTGGGTCTTCGGCATCAGCCTGATCGTGATGCTGATCGTGGCGCTGCTGTCGATGTCCTCGGTCAAGCTGGTCGCCCGGATCATCTTCGGGCTGATTGTGCTGCAAATAATCGCGTTCGTCGTCCTGATTATCGTGCTGGCCGCCAGCTCCCGGTCGGGCTTCGGCTCGGCACTGGCGACCTTCAGCAATCACCCGAACGCCTACCAGGCGATCCTCTCGGCCGGAAAGGCGAACGGCGTCGCCTTCGGCAGTTCCGTAGCTTCGATGATCGCGATCATCCCGTTCATGGTGCTGAACTACAACGGCGTCCTGTACTCGTACTACGTCGGCGGCGAGCTGCGTCGGCCCAATCGCACGTACCTGTACGCGTCGGTGGTCAGCCTGGTCGTCTTGGTTGTGCTGTGGGCCGGGGTATGGGCGCTGCTGCGGGCGAACGTCGGCCTGCCATTCATGCAGGCCCAGGCCAACCTAGGCGCGAGCTTCCCGACCGCGTACGGCAAGATCACGAGCCTGAGCTCGGTTTCCGGCGGTCTGGGCTACGGCATGATCCTGACCAGCAACCCGATAGCGCGGCTGCTGTTCGCGACGGCAGTGCCACTCGCCGAGATCGCGGTCAACCTCGCGTTTGTCATGGTGACGACCCGAGTGCTGTTCGCGCAGGCGTTTGACCGGCTGCTGCCGGTGAGCGTCGCGAAGGTGGGCGAGCGCAACCACGCCCCGAACGTGGCGATCGCGATCGTGGTCGTCGTGGGCGCGGGCTTCTGCTACCTCACGAGCTATGTCAACCTGAGCAACATCGTCGCGCAGCAGAGCCTGTTCCTCGCCCTCGTCCTGCTAGCTGGCGGTGTCGCGGCGACGTTCCTGGCATCGCGGCGCCCGGACCTGCTCCTGTCGGATACGGGCACCGGTTCGGATGAGGCACGGAAGGCGTTCTTGCGCAAGGTCACGACCATAGGTGCGGTTACGACAGTGCTGGCGCTGTTCACCATCGTCGAGATCGTGAGCCACACCTCGGTGTACGGGAAGTTCAGCGTCGAGTCGATCATCACGTTGCTCGTCGTGCTCGGGGCCGGCCCGGTGATCTACCTGATCGCACGCGGGATCAGACGTCAGCGCGACTCCCTCGACCTCTCGCTCGCGATGCACGAGCTTCCGCCGGAGTAGCGGTGGGGGTACTCCGGAAGGCGAAGAAGAGGCGCGCACTGCGCCTCTTCTTCGCGAGCGACCTGCACGGGTCCGACGTTTGTTTCCGCAAGTTCCTGGCCGCGGCAAAGGTCTACGAGGCCGACGTGCTGCTACTTGGCGGTGATTACGCCGGCAAGGCCGTGGTGCCGGTCATGCGTCAAGGCGATTCCTGGACGGCCAGCCTCCATGGGCAGGAGCTATCCGTGCCGCTCGCCGACTACGGCCGGCTCGAGGCTGACGTCAGTAAGCGGGGCTTGTTCCCTGTGCAGATGGACGCTGCTGAGCACGCCCGGCTGAGTTCCGATCCTGCCCTGCTCGAGGACCTGTTCCGCGCGCAGATCAGGGCGCAGGCCAAGCGCTGGTGTGATCTGGCCGCCGAGCGGCTCGACCCGGGCGTCCGCTGCATCATTACGCCGGGCAACGATGATCCGGTCGAGGCGGACGAGATCCTCGCGTCCTGCGACCGCGTCGAGTTTCCGTCGTTCCAGGTCTGTGAGCTCGGACCGTTCCTCATGGCCAGCCTTGGCGTCGTCCCGCACACGCCATGGAACACCGAACGTGAGTGCTCTGAGGAGGAGATGGCCAAGCGGATCGATGAGATGCTCGAGCCGTTGCCGCCTGATGCCAACTGCATTCTGAACTTCCACTGCCCGCCGTATGCGTCGACCCTGGATGACGCGCCTGAACTGGACGCCAGCCTGAAGCCGGTGATCCGGGGCGGCAGGCCAAGCATCGTGCCCGTCGGTAGCCACGCGGTGCGGGCAGCCATCAAGAAATACCAGCCGGTCGTGAGCCTGCACGGGCACATCCATGAGTCGCGCGGCGTGCAGAAGATCGGCAAGACGCTCTGCATCAATCCGGGCAGCGATTACTCGTCAGGCGTGTTGCGAGGCGCGGTGGTCGACCTCGCCGAGGATGGGACGTGCATGGATTTCCTGCTCACCACCGGATGACGCGAGGACCCGGGTGCCACTGACCGAGCCAGAGGAGGAAAGGGCGGGGGTCTAATCCGTGCGGCCCGGCTGCGCCGTAAGCTCGCGCTCACGTCCCGACTCCGGCTCGGCGAGCCTCGGCATGCTGAGCGTGTAGGCGTACCGCGATGCACGGTACACGTGCTGGCCGAACTCAATCGGGCGGCCGCTCTCGTCGTACGCGACGCGTTCCATGGTCAGGAGCGCCGCACCACGCGTTTCCTTCAAGGCGCGGGCCTCGGTCGGCGACGCGTTCTTCGCAGACATGCGCTGGGTGGCCGAGCCGAGCCGGATGCCACTCGCGCGGAGCAGTTCGTATAGTCCGTGCTCGGCGAGCATGTCGGTGCTGAGATGGACAAGCCCAGCCGGCAGGAAGTTATGCATCAAGGCAATCGGCTCGCCGTCAGCGAACCTGACCCGCTCCAGGTAGATGATCAGGGCGCGTTGAGGCAGCGCGAGCGCTCGCGCGACCTGGTCGCTCGCGTGGCCCACCTCGTTCTTGACCACGACGGTTGCTGGCTGTCGGCCAGCCGCAGCGAGGTCGTCGTAGAGGCTGGTGAGTTCGACATCGCGGTCGATGGGCGCCTTCGCGACCACGGTTCCGGCCCCCCGCTTGCGTGTCACCATCCCCTTGTTGGCCAGGTACAGGAACGCCTGCCTGACGGTTGGCCGAGACAGGCCGAGTTGTGTTGCCAGCTCGACCTCGTTCTCCAGCCTGGTCCCCGCCTTCAGGGCACCAGACTTGATGGCGGTCTCGAAATACTGGGCTAGCTGGAAGTACAGCGGGACGGGGCTGCCGCGATCCATGGTGATGGCCACCTGGCCGCCGTGTGATTCTGCTGCGGCGTTCATCGGCTGCTGTCCTCGATCCCGTGCAGTGCGGTCAAAGCTGGGCTGACGGCCGGCTTGCCGACCATCCGCACCGCCGTGTCAACGGCTGCCGCTACGTCATCATCCGGCGGGTAGAGCAGGTTGCGCCCTACCACCAGACCGAGCACGTTGGGCAACGTCAGCGCGTGCTGCCACCGCCCGAAGACCTCATCTGGCTGGTCGTGCACGTCACCGCCGAGAAGCAGCGCGGGCAGGGTAAAGGCTTCCGCGACGCGATCCATGTCGTCAACGACCGGGATCTTGAGCCAGCTGTAGGCCGACGTCGCGCCCAGTCCCGACGCGATCACGGCGGACCGGATCACGGCGTCGGGCGATAGGTCGTTTATCAGCCGATCCTTCTCGCGGCGCGCCATGAAAGGCTCCACGACGGCTACGAGCTGGCGTTCGGCGAGCTGACTGATAGCGGTCGCGCACGCCTCCAGGGCGTCGGCAGTAGCCGGATCCATCGGGTCGATGCGGAGCAGCATCTTGCCGCCATCCAGTCGCGCATCGGCAATGGCCCGCGTGCTGTACCCCGTGAACCTGTCATCTATCTCGAAAACGCTGCCCGCCAGGCCCGCCCGGTTCATGGAGCCGAGCACCAGCTTGTCGTCAAGCGCGTCAAGCAACAACAAGTCCTCGACGATGTCTGCGGTCCCCAGAATTCCGTCTACGCCAGGCCGCGACAGCGCTACGAGGATGCGGTCCAGCAGGTCGGCGCGGTTGGCCATGGCCATCGGCTGGCGGCCCGCGCGAAGGATGCCGCGAGCAGTGTGATCTGCTGCAATGAGCAAGAGCCGGCCGCTGGGTCCGATCCACGGACGGCGCTGGCGCTTCGCCGCGGCGTCAGCGACGGCCTGCGGGTTGCGCGCCCTGGTCTGGGCAAGCATCCGGAGTTGCTCAGCGTGCACCAGGCGCCTCCCTCACACCACGGCCATGACGGCGATGAAGTATGTCTTTAGTTATTGACATAATCTCATGACATCATGCACGGTAACAGGACGGGTGGCCTATGGGACAGAGGGGATTTATGGGCACCGGGCTGGTCACGTCATCCGTAGCGCCGTTGCGCGTCGGCGTGATTGGCACCGGACTCATCGCCCGCCTCATGCACCTGCACTACCTGGCCGCGCTGCCCGAACTGTTCTCGGTCGTCGCAGTCTGCGATGTGGTGCCTGATAATGCTAAGTACTGTGCGGAACGCTATGGCATCGGCCGCGCCCACACCGACTGGCAAGACCTGATCGGCGAGCCGCTCGACGCGGTGTTCGTACTGACCTCGGGCAGCCACGCGCCGATGGCGATCGCCGCGGCCAAGGCGGGCATGCATGTCTTTGTCGAGAAGCCCATGTGCTTTTCCGTTGCGGAGGGCAAGGCAATGGTCGCGGCGGCTGACGCGGCCGGGGTCACGCTCATGGTCGGTTATCCCAAGCGGTACGACTTGGCGTATGAAGCGTTTGCTGCAGAGGCGGTGAGGGCCACAAAGGCGCGTCTGCTGCGCGTGACGACCATGGAGTCGCCGTTCCGCCCGTATCTCCAGCACCAGAACCTCACGCCGTTGGCCCCAATGCCGCCACACGTGGCCCGCGGGCTTTGGGAAAGCGCTCAGACGGCCGTCACCAACGCGATCGGGCCCGCTGACGATCTGGCCCGAAACGTCTATGAGAACGTCCTGCTCGACACCTTGGTCCATGAACTGAACACCGTCCGCGGCATCCTGGGCGAACCGGATCGGCTCGATTATGCCGACTTGCGTGAAGAGTCGGTGACGGTGCTGTTCCGCTTCGGCGAAGTCCGGGCTGCGATCCACTGGCTTGACCTGCCGGGGATCGTCCGGTACGAGATGGAGTTCGCGCTGTATGCCCCTGATCGCCGGGTGAGCCTCACGTTTCCGTCTCCGTTTCTCCGTGACGAGCCTGCCGCGTTGCGGGTCGAGGGCGGTGAAACCGGTACGCCTCGCAGTTGGCGCCGTGACGAACTGCTCGGCTTCGAGAGCGCCTTTAAGCGCGAGCTTGTCGCCTTCCACGACTCCGTCACGCGCGGGACGCAACCCGTTACCTCCGGGCGCGACGGACTTGCGGACATCAAGCTGTGCGAGTCCATCGTCGAGTGCTACCGGACCGGCCGGCCGGTGCCGCATCCGGCCGCAGCCTGATGGCCCGCCCCGCTGAGCTGAGAATCGGCATCGTCGGCTACGGCATGATGGGCCGCGCCCACTGCTACGGCTACCGCGTGGCTCCGATGCTGCGGACGCTTCCCGTGAAGCCGCTGGTGACCGTTATTTCGGGACGGAACGGGGCCGCCGTGGCAGCAGCAGCATCGGCCTACGCAGTGCCCGAGCACCTTACCGATTGGCGGATGCTTGTGAGCCGGGGCGACGTCGACATCGTCGACATCTGCACCCCGCCAGGCACCCACGCCGAGATAGCGGCGGCGGCAGCCGCGGCCGGGAAGGCCGTGCTCTGTGAGAAGCCGCTGGCTGTCTCCTACGCGCAAGCGCAGCGAGCGGCCAAAGCCGTCCATGAAGCCGGGGTGCAGAATGCCGTTGGGTTCAACTACCGCAGGCTGCCCGCGATCGCGCTGATGCGGCGGATGATCGCCGAGGGTGCGGTCGGCGTGATCCGGCTCTGGCGGGCCGTGTGGCTTTCCGACGAGTTCACCGACCCGGCCACGCCATTCGACTGGCGGTTTGATCGGGACATGGGGGCGACCACCATCGCCGACCTCGGCAGCCATCTCGTCGACATGGCGCTCTGGATGGTTGGTCCCGTCGACTCGGTCTGTGCGCAGTCGCAGACGTTCATCAACCGGCGTGCGGAACCAGATGGCACCATGCGGGCGGTATCCGTGGACGATGCGTCCTCGGTCCTTGTGCAGTTTTCGTCAGGAGCGCGCGGGACGCTCGAGGTTGCGCGTTCGGCTGTCCGGCGGCCATGTGACTTCTCGCTTGAGGTGAACGGCAGCGCGGGCACGCTGGTTTTCGAGTACGGCCGGCTGAACGAGCTCTGGTTCGGTGATGGCCGCGGCGACCCTTCCCGATACGGGCTGCAGCGGATCCGGGCCGAGCATCCAACACACCCGTACGCCGGGCAGTGGTGGCCGATCGGCCAGGGCGTCGGGTATGGCGCAAGCTTCGCTAATCAGGCAGCCGACCTCATCGCCGGCTGGCCTGACGAGCGTTGGTCGCCTGATTTCGCCCAGGGAGCACGAGTGCAGGCGGTCTGCGAGGCGATGGAGCGCTCAGCCGAGACTGGCCGCTGGACGGCCGTCACCGAGGTAACCGCAGAGACGTAGCGGGAGACGCAACTTTTGGAGGGATGCCGCTATGGGGACACTCGGGCACAACGACGCAGCCGGACCCGATGGCATGTTCCAGCTTGGCCTCATCGGGGCCGGCCGGATGGGCCGCACGCACCTGCAGGCGATCAGCGGATCGCAGACGGTCCGCGTCGCTGGGGTTGTCGATTCGGATCCAGGCACGCGCGCCGCCGTGGTGGCAGGCGGCATCCCCGCGTACCCGAGCCTGGATGAGCTCGTCGCTGCCGGCCAGATCGATGGCGCATTGATAGCTGTCCCGACCACCCGTCACGTGGCCGTGCTCGAGAACGTCGCCGCCGCCGGAATACCGGTGCTGTGCGAGAAGCCGTGCGGCCTGACGGCCGCCGAGACAAGCCAGTGCGCGAGCGCGGCCAGCCGGGCAGGCGTGCTGCTGCAGGTCGCATACTGGCGCCGGTTTGTCCCGGACCTAGTCGAACTCCGCCACCAGTTGCAAGCCGGCGAGCTTGGCGACATCCTGGCCGTCAACTGCTACCAGTGGGATGCCGCGCCACCGTCCGCCGAGTTCCGCGGCACCAGCGGCGGCATCTTCATCGACATGGGGGTACACGAGTTCGACCAGGTGCGGTGGCTCACTGGCCAGGAGTTCAAGGCGGTCCACGTCGCCAGCTCGGGTAACGGCAATTCCGACAGCGATCCAGACTGCGCCCAGCTCGTGGCGGAACTCGACGGGGGGACAACCGCGATGGTCAGCCTCGGACGCTGGCATCCGGCAGGCGACAGCTGCAAGGTCGAAGTATTTGGCACCAAGGGCACTGTGTCCTCTTGGTTCCTCGACCCGGTACATGGCGACGCCGTCTTCCACCACGCCTTGCAGAGCCAAGCCGAGGAGTTCGCCGCGGCAGTACGTCGTCACGGTACCGGGGTCGCGAGACTGGCCGCTGGTTCATCGGCCGATGACGCGCTTGCCGCGCTCAAGGTCGCCACTGCGGCGACCGCCAAAACAGGCCGTCAGTGGCCATGATTGCCTCGGTGGAGGCGGAGCTGATAAGTGCTCATGATGAGGAGAGCGATGGTCAAGATCGGTAACGCACCCGTCAGTTACGGAGCGTTCGAGGTGACCGTCGGCATTCACGAGGGAGTACCGACGTCGGACGAGGTCCTCGACGCGGTCCAGCAAGCCGGCTACGAAGGCATCGATCTCGGCCCGCTCGGCTACTTGGGCACCGGAGCGGACTTGCGGAACGCCCTGGAGTCCCGTGGTCTGCTGCTGACCGGCGGATACGTCGAGATCGACGTGTCGTCGCCGGATGCACCGGCGAGGGGACTCGCCGAGCTGGCACAGGTGTGCGATCAGTTTGAGGCCGTCGCCGACGGAGTGCCGGAGCGATACCTGCCGCGGCCGACCGTAGCGCTGATCGGCTCGCCTGTCGGCGACGGCACCGACACGCAGGCCAGTCGCTGGGACCGGATCGCGCGCGTGGTTGCCCTCGTGGTCAGCACTTGTGCGGAGCGCGGCTACGAGGCATGCATGCACAACGAGGTTGGCACTCAGATTGCGAGTCAGGAGAGCGTCATCCGCTTGCTCACCGACACCCCTGCGGCGCTGTGCCTGGACACCGGCCACCTCGTCGCGGCGGGCGGCGATCCCCTCGCGATCCTGGCCGGCTGGCGCGACCGGGTCAGTCACGTGCACCTGAAAGACGCCAAGCGCGCGCCGTCTGGCCAGCCATACGAGAATGCGATGGACCTGTGGGAGGGCGATGTGTTCTGTCCGCTCGGCGCGGGAGAGGGCCACGTGGACGCCGTGCTCGACTCGCTGCGAAACGGCGGCTACGCCGGCTGGATAGTTGTCGAGCAGGACGTGTTGCCGCGAAGCCCGGAGGCTTATCAGCAGGCCAGCGTTGACCAGCTGCGCAATCGCGAGTTCCTGCGGAACCGGGACTGGTAGCAGGTCAGATGACCGACAGGTTCGAGGTACTGACCATTGGGCGTGTCGGGGTCGACATCTACCCTTTGCAGGCGGGCGTGCCGCTCGCCGACGTCACAACGTTCGGCAAGTTTCTCGGCGGGAGTGCGACCAACGTTGCCGTTGCGGCTGCCCGGCACGGTCGGAAGTCGGCCGTCATCACCCGGACCGGCAACGATCCGTTCGGCGCGTACGTGCATAAAGCGCTGCGCGAACTCGGCGTCGACGACGCGTTCGTCTCCGCCGTTCCAGGCCTGCCAACCCCGGTGACGTTCTGCGAGATCTTCCCGCCGGATCACTTTCCCCTGTGGTTCTACCGGTATCCGAAGGCGCCCGACCTGGAGATCCGGGCCGAGGAGCTGGACCTCGACGCGTGCCGCGAGGCCGGCGTGTTCTGGGCGACCGTCACCGGATTGTCGGATGAGCCGAGCAGGGATGCGCACCACGCGGCGTGGGCGGCCAGAGGACCCCGGCCGCTCACCGTGCTGGACCTCGATTACCGGCCAATGTTCTGGCCGTCCCGCGAAGCGGCACGCGAACAGATTCGCGCTGCGCTCCCCATGGTCACGGTCGCCGTCGGGAACCTCGATGAGGTGCAGACCGCAGTCGGGAAGACTGATCCCGTGGAAGCGGCACAGGCCCTGCTCGACAACGGGGTAGAGCTCGCCGTGGTCAAGCAAGGTCCTGCCGGTGTCCTCGGCGTCACCGCCGCGGAATCGGTCACGGTGCCACCGGTGCGGGTCGCCGTGCTGAACGGAATTGGTGCCGGTGATGGCTTTGGCGGTGCCCTGTGTCATGGGCTGCTGGCCGGCTGGCCCCTGGACAAGGTGCTGCGGTTCGCGAACGCGGCAGGCGCGATCGTGGCTTCGAGACTGGAGTGCTCAACAGCGATGCCAACCACGCAGGAGGTCGAGTCGTTGCTGGCAGACGTGGGCGATGAGTGACGCGCAGCTGCACCGACCAGCCGGGACGCTTGGTTCCGATAACTGGCCCGTTGATCTCAATCCAGAACGCGCGGGCTGGTCGTGGGCATCGCTGCGGGTACTGCAGCTGGCTCCCGGCAAATCCCAGCCGATCGCCACCGGCCCCGACGAGATGCTCGTCCTGCCGCTATCAGGCGCGTGTGTCGTGACCTGCGGCGCCGAGGAAGCCGACCTGGCTGGCCGCGCGAGCGTTTTTGACGGTCCGAGCGACTTCGTCTATCTGCCACGCAACGTCACGGCAACGCTCCACTCGCGGAGCGGTGGCCGGTTCGCGCTGCCCGGCGCACGAGCCAGCCGGGACCTGCCGTTCAGGTACCGGCTCGCGGCGGACGTCCCGGTTGAACTGCGCGGGGCTGGCGCATGCTCGCGCCAGGTCAATAACTTCTGCACCGAGTCGGCCTTTGAAGCAGACCGGCTGCTGTCCTGCGAGGTCATCACCCCGGCGGGGAACTGGTCGTCATACCCGCCGCACAAGCATGACGAAGAGCGGCCCGGCGAGTCCGTGCTCGAGGAGATCTACTACTTCGAGTTCCCCGACGGCGCGAACACTGCGATGGGGTATCACCGCGTCTACGGCTCCTCGGGCAGGCCAGTCGATCTGCTGGCCGAGGTGCGCTCAGGTGACATAGTGCTGGTGCCGTACGGCTGGCACGGCCCGTCGATGGCCGTGCCCGGCTACGACATGTACTACCTCAATGTCATGGCCGGACCAGGCGAGCGCCGGTGGCTCATCTGCGACGACCCGGCGCACGCATGGATCAGGGACACGTGGGCCGACCAGGCGGTCGACAGCAGGCTGCCGGTCGGCGTAAAGGCTAAAAGGAGCAGGCGTTGATCGCAGGCGCGGGCACGACGCGGCTTACCGTCGGCCAGGCGATCGTTCGGTTCCTCGCGGCCCAGCGCACCGAGCGCGACGGCATCTCGCACCGGCTTATCGAGGGCTGCTTCGGAATCTTCGGGCACGGGAACGTTGCCGGGCTCGGTGAGGCGCTACTCGCCGCCGAACTGGCCACGCCGGGCTTGCTCCCGTACTACCAGGGCCGCAATGAACAGGCCATGGTGCATGCCGCCGCGGGTTTCGCCCGGATGCGCAACCGACTGTCCACCCTGGCCTGCACCACGTCTGTCGGTCCTGGTGCCACCAACATGATCACCGGCGCGGCCCAGGCGACGATTAACCGCGTGCCGGTGCTCCTGCTGCCGGCCGACGTGTTCGCCACCAGAACCGCCGAGCCAGTGCTGCAGCAACTCGAACATCCCAGTCAGCGCGACGTCTCGGCGAATGACGCCTTCCGCCCGGTCTCGCGGTTCTTCGACCGCGTCGATCGACCCGAGCAGCTCCCTGATGCCCTGCTCGGCGCGATGCGGACGCTGACCGACCCGGCTGACACTGGCGCTGTCACCATCTGCCTGCCCGAGGACGTCCAAGCGCAGGCCTTCGACTGGCCGGATGAGCTCTTCGAGCCGCGCACGTGGCACGTGGTTCGTTCCGTCCCTGACCCTGCCGCGGTCGGCCGGGCGGTTGCATTGCTACGGGGCGCGAGCCGGCCGTTGATCGTCGCGGGCGGCGGTGTCATCTACTCCGAAGCCACGGCAGATCTGCAAGCCTTCGCCGAGGCGACCGGGATTCCGGTGGCCGAAACCCAAGCCGGCAAGGGCGCGTTGTCCTATGACCATTCGCAGTCGGTCGGCGCGGTGGGCGCCACCGGCGCCGCCGCGGCGAACGCGCTCGCCAGGTCCGCGGATGTGGTTATCGGCGTCGGCACCCGGTGGTCCGACTTCAGCACGGCCTCCCGGACGGCATTCGGACCGGCGGTCAGGTTCATCAACTGCAACGTCGCGGCGGCGGACGCGGCCAAGCATGCCGCCGCTGAAATCGTCGGCGATGCGAGGGCCGCCCTTGTCGCGTTGACCGAGGCGCTGGCTGGCTGGCAGGTCGCGCCTGCGTACCGTGCTGAGGCCAGCGAACTCGCCAGGGAGTGGGATCAGCACGTCGAGCGCGCGTACCATCTCGCCAACCAGCCGAGGCCGGCGCAATCGGAGGTGATCGGGGCGGTCAACGCCGCTGGAGGGCGGTCGGGGGTCGTCGTTTGCGCCGCCGGCTCGATGCGCGGCGACCTGCACAAGCTCTGGCGGGCCAGGGATCCGAAGGGCTACCACGTTGAGTACGGCTACTCGTGCATGGGCTACGAGATCGCCGGCGGCATCGGGGTCAAGATGGCTGCTCCGGACCGGGACGTCTACGTGCTGGTCGGTGACGGCTCCTATTTGATGATGCCCGGTGAACTCGTGACAGCCGTGCAGGAGCGCGTCAAGATCATCATCGTGCTGGTTCAGAACTACGGGTTCGCCTCGATCGGGTCGCTATCGGAATCTGTTGGCACCCAGCGGTTCGGCACTGCGTATCGCTACCGCAACCCCGAAACGGGCCGGCTCGACGGCGACAAGCTGCCGATCGATCTGGCGGCTAACGCCCAGAGCCTGGGAGCGAGCGTGATCCGCGCTGGCAGTACGGGCGAGCTGGTCCATGCCCTCGCTGCTGCCAGGGAACACGACGGCCCGGTCCTGATCAGCATCGAGACAGATCCGCTGGTGACAGCCCCAGACAGCAAGTCATGGTGGGATGTACCCGTGGCGGAAGTGTCTGAGCTTGATTCGGTGAACGCAGCCCGCGAAACGTACACGAGAGAGCGCGCACGGCAACGAAGGTACCTGTCAAGCGGGTCCTAGCTGGCTTAGAGATGGCGCCGACCCCGGCACCCTGGCGGCATAGCCGGTGGCGGACTCGAAAGCCCGTGCCACCGCGAGGAGATCCCAGTCACCACGGCGTCTGCCGACGAGCTGCAAGCCGATTGGCAGGCCACTGGCGGTGAAACCCGCAGGCACACTGATGGCCGGCAGTCCGGTTGCCGAGATGAGATAGCACGACGCCATCCAGTCGAGGTAATTCCCGAGCGGCTGGCCGTTGATCTCGTGCACCCAGTCGAGGGTCACATCGAACGGCGCGACCTGGCTTACCGGGCACGCGAGGACGTCTACATCGACGAAGAACTCGCTGACTCGCTCTGCCAGTCCAGCGCGCAGCACGGTAGCCCGGCTCAAGTCGGCCGTCGTGAGCTCCAGACCACGCTCGATGTTCCAGGTGACATTCGGGCCGATCAGGCCAGGGGTCTTGGCCAGGAAGTGGCGCCGGAAAGTTGCGAACGCGAACGCACGGAACGTGCGGAAGACCTCGTCCGCGCCTGACAGGTCCGGCGTCGCGTCAGTGACTCGGCCGCCGAGTGTGGCAAGTACCTGACGCGCAGGAGCCAATGCCTCGAGGACGTCCGGCTCGACGGGCAACCCGAGATCAGGACTCCAGGCGATCGTTAGCCCGGTCAAGTCCCTGTCAAGGAGCGCGCCGATCTGCGCAGGGTCGGCGATCGCAGGCGGTGGCTGGTCCAGGGCCACCGGCACCCGCGGGTCGGGCCCAGCCAGAACGGCCAGCAGCAGGGCGGTATCGGCGACCGTCCGCCCCATGGGCCCGACCACGGCAAACTGGTCGCCGACATCGGTAAGTGGCCAGTCGGGCACGCGACCTGGGCTCGGCCGCATACCGACGACGTTGCAGAAGCTGGCCGGGTTGCGCAGAGAGCCGCCCAGATCACTTCCGTCGGCCAAGGCGATGAAGCGGGCGGCCAGCGCGGCCGCGGCGCCGCCGCTGCTGCCGCCGGCGCTGCGGCCCAGGTGCCAGGGGTTGTGGGTCGCGCCGAACACGCGGTTGACGGTGTGCGAGCCAGCGCCGAACTCTGGCACGTTCGTCTTGCCCAGGCTGATCGCCCCCGCCTGCGCCATCCGCTGCACGACGAGCGCGTCGCGCTGTGGCACGTTCGTCGCGAACAGCGGCGAACCATAGGTGGTCCGGACCCCCGCGGTCTCGGCGAGGTCTTTGTGCGCTACCGGCAAGCCGTGCAGCAGGCCCAGTGGCGAGCCGCGGGCAGCGCTTTCATCGGCGTCCGCTGCTCGCGCCATCGCCGCGTCCAACGTCCGCGTGACGACGGCGTTGATGGCGGTGTCGAATGCCTCAATGCGGGCGATGTGCGCTGACACGACTTCGCGGGCCGACACCTCGCGGCTGCGGAGCATTCCAGCGAGCGCGATGGCATCGTGCATGCATAGGTTAGTCACGCAGCCACCGTAGATGAAGGCCCCACGGAATGGCCGCAGGTCAGGCGAGCACGTAGCGGCGGGACATCGGCACGATGCCGACCGGCGCCGCCGCCAGAATGCGGCCATCCAGGCTGACCGCGCCGTCGGCAGGGTCGACATCGATCTGCAGGCATGCGCGGCCGGCGATCAGGTCCCATCGCGTGATTGACCGCGTTTCGCGGACCGCGACGAAGCGGCGTCTGCTTCCGATCCGCTGCGCGATCCCGTCCTGAAGTGCGGCTTGCGAGACGAAGGTCACCGACAAGGAGGCGGGCGCGTTGCCCAGGCCACCCCAGTGCGAGCCGTAGCGCCGCGGCTCGGCTGCCTCGACACTCGCGTTTCCCTCGCCGATGGCACCCCAAGCGACGTGGCCAGACTTCAGGATCAGCTCTGGTCGGACGCCGAAGTAGCCGGGTTTCCAGAGGACGATGTCGGCTAGCCGCCCCGGTGCAAGCGTGCCAACCTCGCCCGCGATGCCATGAGTGAGCGCCGGCTCGATTGTGTATTTGGCCAGGTATCTCAGCGCGCGTTCGTTGTCGTCGGCGCCGAGTCCGTCGTCGCGGACCGGGTCCAGCTCTCGGGAGACGAGCCGACGGACCACCGGGCTGTCCGGCCAGTGCTCGCCAGCCTCGGTAGACCGCCACGCCTTCATCGCGTGCGCAAGCTGCCATGTGCGGCGGACCGTCTCGCCGATCCGGCCCATGCCCTGCGAGTCGCTGTTGATGATGCTGATCGCGCCGAGTTCGTGGAGCGGTCCCTCGGCCGCCATGGTCTTCGGGTGGACTCGCTCCGATGCCAGCTCGCGATCGCCTGGATCGATGCCCGAGCCGCCATGCACAGCGATGATCATCTCGGGATGTTCGGCGGCAGCGTGAATGCCATACGGCACGGTTGGCGTAGTCGACGAGCAGATGATGTTTGGCTCGCGGACGAGAGCGATCAGGTCGGGGATGTGACCCCCGCCGGAGCCTTCGACGTGGTAGGCGTGAATCGCGCGGCCTGCGATCGCCGCGACGGTGTCGTCGAGCTCGCAGGATTCATTGAGGCCGTCGGTGTGCAGCGCGACCGCAACGTCATACGCGTCGGCAAGGCTCAGCGCGGCGTCGACGATTTCTGGATACGCGCCCCAGTCCTCGTGGATCTTGAGGCCGACGGCGCCGGCGGCTACGACTCGTTCAACGGCAGCCGGAACCTCAGTCCGCGCACTGGCCTGCAGCCCTAGGTTGACGGGCAGCTGTTCGAACGCGCTGAGCGTTGCCGTCATCGCGGCGGGCGGTTCTTCAAAGCCGGCCGTGATTAAGGTGGTAATGCCCGCGCCCAGCGCGACTGGGATCAGCCGCGGCGTGATGAGGTGGACGTGCGAGTCGACCGCACCGGCCGTAGCGATCAGGCCATAGCCCATGATCGGCAGCGTGTTCGGCCCGATCGTCATGTCCACGCCCGCCGTGATGTCGGGGTTGCCAGCCCGGCCGATGCCGACGATGCGTCCGCCGGAGATGCCAATGTTCGTCTTCAGGACGCCAAGCAGCGGGTCGACCACGAGGACACCGGCGATCAGGACATCGAGCTCGCTCGCGGAGGTGGCCCGGTCCTGCTGGGTCATCCGGGACCGGATGTTCTTGGCGTACCCCCACACCGGCTCGTCGCCGTACCCGACGTGGTCGGCTTCGACTTGCAACCACAGATCGGTGTCGGCCAGCCGGACGAGGTCGCCTGTCGTTGGGCCGAACCTGCGGACGTAGTCATCCTGTCGCATGCTGCCTTCTCAGGACCCTTCGCCCGGGGGTGCAGGTACCGGCGCGTGACCGCCGAACGCGATGAGGTCGACGTCCCTGACCTCTCCAGGTGCCCAGCTGATCGATGCGCCCGCAGGCAGGTCAAGCCGGTAGCCCTCGGCTGCGCCGCGGTCGAACTCGAGCCTGGAGTTCACCCGCCAGAACGGGTAGTGCGAAGACACCCGGATGGGCCTGCTGGAGATGCTAGTGACGCGGATGCGCCGCCTACTGAGGCCCGGACCAAGCTCGATTTCGCCGGGCCGAGCCCGGATCTCACCCGGCTGGTTGCCGTCATGGGCTAGCGGATCGCGCAGCACGACGAGGCGCACCCCGTCCTCGAGAAGTACCTCGATCCGGATCTCCTGCACTAAGGCGGGCACACCTTCGATGACATCATGGGCGCCGACTGCTGCCCTGCCCGCTGCCAGCACCGTTTCGAAGGACGCGCCGGACCTAGCCGCCCGGTGCATCTCGTCGCAGATCAGTGCCGTCGTCTCCGGAGCATTCAGCTTGACGCCGTCGGCTCGAGTGCGTCTGGCAAGCTCGGCTGCGACGAAGATGCGCAGCCGATCCTCTTCGGTCGGGCTGAGGTACATGCGTGTCCCTTGCGTCGTCCCGCTGACACGGTGGCCACGAGTGTAGGCCGGCGGACGGCACAATGACGCCATGCAGGTGATGTCGGTTACCGGTCCCGTCGACGCGTCCGAGCTGGGTGTCGTCTTGCCGCATGAGCACGTCTTCGCCAACTTGGTCCGTGAATATCGGGGGACCGGGTTGCTCAACGACGAGCACCTGGCGCGCCAGGAACTTGAGCTGCTTCGTGAGCTCGGCGGGCGAACCCTGGTCGATCTCACCCTCGACGAGATTGGTCGCGACCCTGCAGCGCTCCGACGGGTCGCCGAGGCCACCGGAATCACCATCATCATGGGCTGCGGCCATTACCGGGATCCATACCTGGACCGCGATTGGTTCGACCGGAACACGGTTGACGCGATCGCTGATCAGATCGTTGCTGACATCGAGGAAGGCGTGGGCGGCACGGGAATCCGTGCGGGCATCATCGGCGAGATCGGCGCCGACAAGTGGTTTGTCTCGGCTGCCGAGGAACGGTCATTTCGAGCAGCGGCGCGCGCGCACCGCCGTACCGGGCTCTCGATCAGTACGCATGCGGCCCGATGGCCGGTGGGACTCGAGCAGGTCCGGCTGCTCGCCGAAGAGGATGTTGACCCGCGCCGCGTGATTGTGGGCCACGCCGACACGGTGCCCATCCCTGGCTACCACCTCAGCCTGGCGCGCCTCGGCTGCTACGTCTCCTTCGACTCCATCGGCACCGGGACCAGCTACGACCTGAATAGGGCCGTTGACTACGTGGTCGCACTGGTGCGGGCTGGCTTCTCGAGCCAGGTGCTGCTTTCGCACGATGTCTTCCTCCGTGGGCACCTGCGCGCCGACGGCGGCCCAGGATATGGCTACCTGCTGACCGACTTTCTGCCGTTGCTGGTCGAGGCGGGACTCGACGCTGAACAAGCGTGGACCTTCGTAACGACCAACCCGCAGCACGCGCTTACCGGCATCGCTTCAGCGAGCAATGCGTGAGCCAAAGAAGCACCATTGCGACGCATGGGTCGCACTGTTAGCTTGGAGCCGATCTCACACTGCGCGAATCTGTGGAGTGGCAACGGCACGGCCATAACCGTGCCGTTGCAATGCTCGCCTTGCGTCGCCGGGAAAGGGGCAGGACGTGGCCGATAGCACTATTCCCAGCGGACCAGCGGCGCCACCGGCGCCGAGCGGGTCGAGCCTGTTCGTTCGCCAGTCATCAGGGTTGGTGCGCGAGGTCAGCGTCCTGAACGCGCTGTTCTACAACACGGCCGCGTTCATCGGAACGGGCGTCGGCTGGTACACGGCGTTCTACGGGCTCGCGTTCCTGCCGGTCGGGCTGCTCGGCCCGTTCTCCACTTACGGCTGGGCCGCCATCATCACGGCTTGCTTCGGTGTGCTGCTCGCGTGCATCTTCTCGTCGCTGGCGACGGTTATGCCTCGCTCGGGCGGCGACTACGTCTTCACGAGCAGGTTCATTCCGAAGGCCGGGCCGTTCCTCGGCTGGCTCGAGGGCTTCACGCTCTGTTTCGCATCGCTCGCCGTCATCGCGTTCGAGGTACCGGTGGTGCTCCGTAACCTGCAGCTCGACGGTCTCATCGTGTGGGTCGGCACCGGGTCGTCGTTCTTCAAGAACGCCGGCAACTGGTTCAGCCAGGGCGGATCCATTACCGAGTGGCCGGGCTTCGTTGCCAGCCTCGTGGTGTTGGCGCTTGTGGTTGCGGTCGTCATCCAGCCAACCCGCCGTCTGCATCGCATTGTCTCCGTGCTGGCGGCGGCCGGCGTTGGCGCCGCCATCCTGATGTTCTTCGTCGGCCTGCCCTTGATCAGCCGGGCTCACCTCGACGCGAACTTGCCGCACTACACCGGCATGACGGCCGCCCAGATCACGAAGGCAGGCGCCGCGTCCGGGGCCATCGGGAACGGGGTCAGCTTCCACCCGTCGACATTCTCGATCTTCGTCTTCCTCGTGCTGTTCAACTACATCGGCTTCCAGTACAGCGCCTACATCGCTGGCGAGGTGCGGGGAAACATCAAGCGCGGCATCATGATCGCGGTCCTCGGCGCACTCAGCATCGGTGTACTACTCAACTCGGTCTACGTCGATCTGCTGTCCCGGCGCCTCGGCTTCAACCTGCAGGTCGCTTGGAGTGAGCTGTTCTGGTCGGGCAACGCGCACACACCGCTTGGCGAGCCGAACGCGACGCCGTTGCTGGCGGCGATGTCCAGGCCCGGTGGCTGGTTCCTGTTCCTGGTGATCAACTTCTTCGGCGGAATCCTCCCGTTCGTGCTGATCCCCGTCTACATCAACTTCATGAGCCGGATAATGCTGGCGTGGGGCCTGGACCGGCAGGTGCCCAGCTGGTTCTGCGCGATCAACGAACGCGTGCGGGCGCCGCTGAATGCGATCCTGACCCTTGTCGGCATCTCGGTCGTGCTGGTGATCTTCGAGAACTTCGCGCTCCTGCCATCGAGCGTCGCGCCTGGCGGCAAGCTCAATCTCGGGGGCTCGGCCTGGTTCAGCGGGCTGTGCGCGTTGCTGGCCTGGCTGATGCCTGGCGTAAACGCGATCCTTGCCCCGTACACGAGGCCTGACCTGCTGCGCAGCGCGCCATGGCGACGATGGCTGCCGCTCATGGGAGTGCTGTGGCTGGCGTTCGGCGTCATTGTGTATTGGTTCGCCGGCATTCACCCGATCGTCGAGGCGATCCAGAGTGCGCTGAAGCCGCATGCGACACAGACTGCACTGAACTACCTCAACAACACCGGCGTCACGTTCATGCTCGCGGTGGTCGTCATCGGCATCGTGATCTACTGGATCCGGAGCATCCAGAACCGGATGAAGGGTATCGACCTGTCGTTGCTGTACAAGACGGTCCCGCCGGACTGAGAAGACGATCGCCTAGTGGAGACCTCCGGCGCTGGCCGGTCGGCCGACGTCGCCTTCGTTGGCGGCGCCGTCTACCAGGTGAATTCTGCGCGTAGCTGGGCGCAAGCCGTAGCGATCAGCGGGGAGAAGATCCTGGCCGTCGGCGCCGACGATGATATCCGCCCGCTGATCGCCAACAGCACGACTGTCATTGACCTTCGCGGCCGGATGCTGGTCCCGGGATTCCAGGACGCGCACGTGCACGCGTCCGGTGGCGGCCTGGACAAGCTCCGCTGCGACCTCACGGAGGTGCACGGACGTGCCGAGTACCTGCGGCAGATCGGCGCGTATGCGAAGGCGCATCCGGACGAGGAGTGGATCACCGGTGCCGGCTGGTACATGGACGCGTTCCCTGGTGGCATTCCGACCCGCACTGATCTCGATGAGGTAACCGGCGATCGGCCCGCGTTCCTGATCAATCGCGATCTCCACGGCGGCTGGGCGAACTCCGCCGCGCTGCGCCGGGCCGCCATCGACGCGGGTACGCCGGATCCGCCGGATGGCCGGATCGAGCGCGACAGTGCCGGCCACCCGGTCGGTGCGCTGCAAGAGGGTGCGATGCGGCTGGTGGAGGCCGTCATACCGGCACCGACCTTGCAGCAGCGCATTGACGGCGTCCTGGAAGGACAGCGGTACCTGCACGAACTCGGGATAACCGCCTGGCAGGAAGCCATCGTCGGCGATTACCCAGGCGTGCCCGACTGTTTCGAGGCATATCAGCGGGTGGCGGCCGACGGCCGGCTGACCGGTCGGGTTATCGGGGCATTGTGGTGGGACCGCACCCGCGCCGAGGATGAGCTCGACGAGCAGGTCGCCGAACTCGTGCGGCGACGGGCGGCGGCTAACGGCACCGGGTTCTGGGCCGGCACGGTGAAGATCATGCAGGATGGCGTGTGCGAGAACTTCACTGCCGCCATGTTGACGCCCTACCTGGGGTCAGGCGCTCCGGCCAAGCACAGCGCCGGACTCAGCTACCTCGACCCTGAGCTGCTGCGCCGGGTGGTGGCGCGGCTTGACGGAATTGGTTTCCAGGTCCACGTGCACGCGATCGGCGACCGCGCGGTGCGCGACGCCCTCGACGCGTTCGAAGCCGCACGTTCCGCGAACGGACGTCGTGACCAGCGGCACCACATCGCGCACCTGCAAGTCGTGCACCCTGCGGACCTGGCCAGATTCCGGCAACTTGATGTGACGGCGAATGCGCAGACGCTGTGGGCTTGCTATGACAAGCAGATGACGGAGCTCACCCTGCCCTTCCTCGGCGAGGAGCGCTCGGTCTGGCAGTATCCGTTCGGCAGCCTCGCTCGGAGCGGAGCGTCGCTCGCCATCGGGAGTGACTGGCCGGTGTCGAGCCCCAATCCCCTGTGGCTGCTGCATGTGGCCGTCAACCGGACGGCCCCGTGGGACACCTCCGCGGAGCCCGATCCGCGCAGTCGCGAGCCCTTCCTGCCCGCCGAGGGGCTTGATCTGCCGACCGCGCTTGCCGCCGCGACCGCGGGCTCCGCGCGAGTGAATCATTTCGACGACAGCGGCAGCATCCAGGCCGGCTATCGCGCCGACCTGACGCTCCTGAATCGGAACTTGTTTGATCACCCGGCGGCGGAGATCGGCCATGCTGAGGTGGACCTGACCATGGCGGGCGGCCGTATCGTGTATGCCAAGCCAGGCGCCAGCGGATGAGCGCGCCGCCGCGGCCGAGATGAGGAAGAGGCGTCATGCCGTTTCTTGGCAGGAAACCGAAGAAGGACGTCGTCCGGCTGTACGTGGTGTCGGACTTCCACGCCTCGGCTCCGGCGTGGCGGAAGATGCTGAACGCAGTGAGCATGAACGTCTACAAGGCTGATGCCGTCCTTTACGCAGGAGACCTCACCGGCAAGGCCATCGTGCCGGTCGTGCAAAACTCCGACGGCTGGGAGGCCGAGTTGCTCGGGCAGAAGCGGCGCCCGAGAAACGAACAGGAGCTGCAGGACCTGGACCGCGATATCGCGGCGCTCGGCTACTACCCGTTTCACACCACCCGCGCTGAAGTGGATTCCCTGCATGGCGACGCCGGCGAGCTCGACAACCTTTTCGCCCGGCAGATCCGTGATCAGGTAGCTGACTGGATGACCGTAGCTGCCGACCGGCTCGAAGGCTGCGACGTCCCGGTGTTCCTGATCCCAGGTAACGACGATCCATACGAGATCGACGAGCCGCTTGCGGCCAGCGAACGCGTCATCAACGTCGACCGCAAGGTTGCCGAACTGCCGGGTGGCCTCGAGGTCATCGGTCTCGGGTTGTCCAGCCCGACGCCTTGGTCGACGCCGCGCGAGGTCTCCGAGCACGACTTCCGGGAAGCGATATTCCGGCTGGGCGACCAGGTGAAGGATCCGCGCCGGACGATCCTGCTGACGCACTGCCCGCCCTACGACTCAGGCTTGGATGTCGCCCCGTTGCTTGACGACGACATGCGCCCGGTCGTGTCGGCCGGCGACCTGCTCCGCGGCCCAGTCGGCTCGACGGGTGTCCGGGAGGCCATCAAGGAGATGCAGCCAATGCTGAGCCTGCACGGTCACATTCACGAGTCCGCTGGGGATGCCAAGATCGGCCAGACCTTGTGTCTCAACCCCGGCAGCGAAGCTGCCTACGGCATCGTCCGCGGCTACCTGGTCGACGTGAGCTCGGACGGGATCGAGCGCTTCTTCAGGGTGGAAGGCTGAGCTTGTCCATGTCCGATGCACACGAGGTGGCGGCAGCACCGCCAGACGCAATGACCGAAGCCGTGGATTTGATTAACGCTGCGGAGAAGCAGGGGATCACGGTCCGCTTGCTCGGCGGCATGGCCGTGCGGGTGCTATGCCCCGACTTCCCGCCTCGGCCTGCAGCCGGGCTGCAAGACATCGATCTGGCCTCCGTCACTTCGTCGCGGAAAGCCCTGCAGAACTTCCTGGTCCAGCAAGGTCACCAGCCAGATAAGAACTTCAACGCCCTGTACGGCCACAAGCAGCTGTACTTCGTTTCCGCGGTGAGCGGCCGGCCAATCGACGTGCTGATTGACAAGCTAGCCATGTGCCACGAGCTGGACTTCAAGGATCGCATCACCCGCATGCCCTACACGCTCGACCCGTTGGACGTACTGCTTTCGAAGCTGCAAATCGTCAAGCTGAATGAGAAAGACGTGCGCGACATCGTGTACGTGCTGTGCGCCTACCCAGTCCGCGATGGCACCGACACAGGCACGATCTCACTCGATCTCTACCGACCTGTAGTCGGGGATGACTGGGGCTGGTGGCGGACGGTCACCATGAACCTGGACAAGATCCGCGGGATCGTCGCCGAGAAACCGGAGCTAGTGCCACCCGGGGCGACCCACGATCCGGCTGCTCAGGCAGCTGCCCTCGCCGCAGCGGCAGAGGATGCTCCGAAGTCCCGCCGCTGGAAGCTGCGAGCGCGGGTCGGGGATCGCGTCCGCTGGTACCAGGAGCCCGAGGAGAGCACGCACGACTAGGCCCATGCCCAGACCGCGTCGGGCGAGCGTTCCCCGCACCGGTCATTTGGTTCACTGTGAGCCATGAGTCATGGACGTCCGCGGACAAGCGCGGCGCTAGCGGAGACGATCGCGCAGGTCGTCACCGAGCTCGATGGGCTGCTCGGCGCTTCGGACCGGGCGCTGCACGCGAACTACCCTGGTGAACCGCCTAGTCGGCAACCGGTACACACCGTGTACGTGCCTGCTGATCGCTTCCATCCGGACCTGGCGAGCGACTGGGGCCTGCAGGCCGGGCAAGTGGTTGGGGACTGCGCGCCGTCCGCGGCCGATTTCCGGGCAGCAATGGGCCTGCCAGAGGACATCGCTGACATCGTGCAGGAGCGGGTAGTGGCGAAGCTGTCTACCGAGCCGGTAGAAGATGTTCGGCTGGACTTCGAAGACGGCTACAAGCCGACCGGCGACGACGACGTGGCCGAGGATGCAGATGCGCGGGCGGCCGCCCGGGATCTCGGCGCCGCGGTTGCCACGGGCTCCGCGCCACCCTTCTGCGGCATTCGCTGCAAGAGCCTCGAGGCCGCCACCCGGCGCCGGGCCGTCCGCACGATAAGTCTTTTCCTGGCGGAGTTGCTGGCGCATGGACAGCTGCCTGCGGGATTTGTGCTGACCCTGCCAAAGGTCAGCTCGGTCGAGCAAGTCCAGGCGATGGTTCTGCTCTGCGACCGGCTGGAGCAAGCGTTCGGGCTGCCTAGTAGCAGCCTCAGCTTTGAGATCCAAGCCGAAACTCCGCAGCTCGTGCTTGGCGCCGATGGCAACGCGACCATCGCACGGTGCGTGCATGCAGGCGGCGACCGACTCGTTGGCGTGCACTACGGCACGTACGATTACGCGGCCGCGCTGGGCATTGCGGGGGAGTTCCAGCGGCTGGACCACCCGGCCGCCGATCATGCGCGTGCGGTTATGCAGGTAGCGGCGGCGGGAACGCGGGTCCGGCTTTCCGACGGCTCGCTCAACGTGCTGCCGACTGGATCCCGCGCCGACATTGTTACTGCATGGAAGCAACACGCGCACCTGGTCCGCCGCGCCTTGGAGCGCGGGTTCTATCAAGGCTGGGACTTGCACCCTGCGCAGCTCGCCAGCCGGTACGCGGCGACGTACGGCTTCTTCGTCGCCGGCCTCCAGCGAGCCTGCGAACGACTGCGCTCGTATTCGGAGTCGCGAAGCAGCAGCACACTCGAAGAGCCGGCCACGGCGCGGGCCCTCGCTGGGTTCTTGCTTCGCGGCCTTGATTGCGGCGCGCTTAGCGACGGAGACATCAGCGGGCGCTGCGGCCTGGATCGGACAGCCCTCATCGCATTGCGCCAATCTCGACGATGACGCGCATCGCGACCTGACCGTACGGAGGTCACTGCCGCGGCGCGGCAATCTTCCCGGCCGTCGTGCGGCGTAGTAATGTCCGCAACGCACCATGTCTGCGCGATGTTTGCCTGCGCGATGTTTGTCGACACGAGAGGGCGCGCCATGGCGAGTTCGGGTGGGTCGGAGGTATTGCAAAGCAGCGCTGCGCCCTCGGTGACGTCGGTCGAGCGACGCGGCATCGAGTTCGTCCCGCCGTCCGAGCGCTGGGGCAGACCCAGCGGGCTGTTCTGGATGTGGGCAGGTGCGGTGTGGAACGTCGAATTCGTCGTCTACGGTGCGCTCGCGGTGGTGGTATTCGGGCTGTCGTTCGCGCAGGCAGTCGTCGTCATGCTGATCGGCAATATCTTCTATGTGCTGACGGGGCTCGCGAGTCTGCAGGGACCGCAGGCCGGGACCACGGCGTTCGGCGTGAGCCGGGCTTCATTCGGTCCGAACGGAAACCGGCTGCCGTCCTTCTTCAACTGGGTCACCCAGGTGGGATTCGAGATCGAGGGCATCGCACTCATCGTCTTCGCGGCCATCTTGCTGACCTCGAAGGCCGGGTTCACGGCCGGGACAGCGGCGAAGGTGATCTTCATCATCCTCGCGGTGGCCATCCAGGCGGTCCTGCCGCTGCTCGGACACGCAGCCGTGCTCAAGGTGCTGCGCTGGCTGGCGATTCCGTTCGTCGTGCTGTTCGCTGTGCTGGCCGGGCTCACCGCCGGCAAGGTCAACCTGCATGTGCCCGCGCATGGGGCAAGCTGGGGAGCACTGACCATCTTCCTCGCGCTGGTGATCTCGGCGGGCGGACTGGGCTGGACCGAGAACGCCAATGACTACTCGCGTTACCTGCCGCCGAATGCCAGCAGGGGCCGCATCGTCCTCGCTGTCGCGCTCGGCGGTGCGATTCCATCGGCGTTGCTAGAAATCCTCGGCGCCGCAATCGCCACCGGAGTGCCCAGCGCCACCACAGTCAACGGCCTGATCTCCGGATTCCCGAGCTGGTTCATCTGGCCGTATCTGATCTTCGCGATCGTTCAGATCTTCACGATCAACACGCTCGACCTGTACTCATCCGGAGTGACGCTGCAAAGCCTCATTCCCGGGCTGCGACGGCTTCAGTGCGTCGCCATCGATGCCGTGATCGCTGGTGGCCTGACCGCGTACGCGGTCTTCTCGTCGCACTTCCTCACGCTGCTCACCGACTTCTTGTTGTTCATCATCGTGTGGCTCGGGCCGTGGTGCGCCATCTACCTGGTGGATAGCTGGCTCCGGCGAAACCGCTACGACTCCGAAGCGCTGCTCAATGAGCGAGGCGGGCGGTACTTCCGCAGCGGCGGCGTGCACTGGCCTGCGATCATCGCGCAGGTGGCAGGCATGGTGTGCGCGGCGTTCTGGCTGAACGCGTACCCGCCGTACGTCGCGTTCTTCGCCAGCAGGAACGGCGGGCCGTTCGGCTCCGATTTCAGCGTGTTCGTCGGGCTGTTCGTCGGCGGCGTCGTGTACTACCTGCTCGCTCGCAAGTCGGTTCCGGCCGAGGTCGAAGCCGAGGCCACACTGGCGGCTGCTAGCTGAACCCGTGACCAGGTGCCAGCTACGCCGTCGGCGATCAGGCAGGTGCGACGCTGGTCAGCGCGAACTTGTCCACGTCGACGAGACCGTGGTCGGTAATCCTGAGCTCAGGGATGACCGACAGCCCGAGGAAGCTGAGGTGCATGAACGGCGCACCGATGGTGACGCCCAGCTCGGCGGCGGCAACGTGCTCAAGATGATCGACAGCCGCGGCCACCTCGGCCGCGGCCTGATCGCTCATCAGGCCGGCGATTGGGAGCGGCACCTCGGCAATGACCTTGCCGTCCAGCACCGCTAGCTGACCACCGCCTAGTTCGGCGAGCCTCGCGACCGCCACCGACATCTCTGCCGGTCCGGCCGGTCCCATCTCGCCCACGACCATGCAGTTGTGTGCGTCGTGCGCCACCGTCGAGGCGATCGCGCCGCGGGCAAGCCCGAAACCACGCACGTAGCCGAGGCCGATCCTGCCGGTGCCCAAGTGCCGCTCAGCCACGCCGATCCTCGCCACCGCGGCTGCCGGATCGCGCACGTCAAGGACCAGGTGCCTGGTGGTGAGGGTGTCGGGCTCAATGCCGATCACTCTCGCCAGGCCCCCGGCTGGTGGCGTCAGCGCGAAAGCTGCTGCGTCCGGATCTCCTGCCAGGTGCACGGACTCGCGCATCCAGTCCGGCGCAGGCACAGTGGGCACCGCACCGGGAACGATCCGGCCTCGCTCGGCGACTAGCTGACCCTGTTGATAGACGCGAACCGGCCGCAGCTCATCAAGGGCGTCGAAGCAGAGCACGTCCGCCTGATAGCCGGGTGCTAGCCAGCCCAGATGCTGGAAGTTGTGATACTGGGCCGGGTTGGCAGTGGCCAGCACGAGCGCGTCCTCTAGCCGGGCGCCGCAAGCGACCGCGAGCCGGACGCAGTCATTCACGTGACCCTCGGCGAGGATTGTGTCTGGCTCCCGGTCATCGGTGCACAGCGCGATCCGCTCAGTGCCGTGGCGGAGCACCGTCGGAATGAGATCCGCCAGGTTCTTGCTCGCCGAACCTTGCCTGACGAATATCCACATCCCCTTGCGACGCTTTTCCTCGGCCTCGTCCAGGCGGGTGCACTCATGGTCCGACTCGATCCCGGCGGCCAGGTACGCGTCGAGTGGCCGGCCAGACAGGCCCGGCGCGTGGCCGTCGACGCGCCGCTCACCGGCGGCGGCGATCTTGGCGAGAAGCTCGGCGTCACCGGCAACCACGCCGGGATAGTTCATGACCTCGGCGACGCCGATCGCGCCATACTCCAGGAGCAGCTCGCGCACCTCAGCCGCGTGGACCTCAGCGCCTGGGCTCTCGAAGGGCGAGGCTGGCACGCAGCTAGATGCGCAGATCCCGAACGTGAATGGCAGCACCGATGCCGAGCGGCGAGCGCCGCGACCCCGCGCACGCCAAAGACATTGGCTAGCTCGTGCGGATCCGCGGCGACGGCGGTCGTTCCCGCTGGCAGCACCGCGCGCACGAACTCGTCCACCCACAGGCTGGTGGACTCCAGGTGCATATGTGCGTCGATGAAACCGGCGGTCAGCGCCGCCCCGGATACGTCAACGATTTCACGCGCGTCCCGCCGGCCCCAGCCGGCGATCATGCCGTCGGCGATGGCCAGGTCTTCGCGCAGCCATTCTTTTGTGCCTGGGACGAAGATCTTCCCGCCGACTAAGAGCAGGTCGGCGGCCTCGTCGCCGCGCGCCACGGCAAGAAGATGAGGGGTTCCTCGGCGTGGCGGCATGGGCACCTCCGGTTCCGGGCCCGTCTGTTTTCCTCGGGTTGCCCCAGAGTTTACGGCCACTCCGCAGCTTGCCCCCGGCCTCAAGACGGGGGAGTCTGTCGTGATGGGAACTGACCGGCTGACCAGGTTCAACGACCTGCAAACCGGAGATGCCCGGCGAGCCTTGCTCGAATGCTGCGCCGCACCAAGGTGGGCGGAGCAAATGGCAGTCGCCCGGCCTTATGGCGCTGTCGAGGATGCGATCAGCAGGTCGGACGCGATCGTCGCCGCACTTACCATCGCGGAACTGGCCGAGGCGCTCGCAGGCCATCCGCGGATCGGCGAGCCGCCGGCACCGGACGATGATGGCGCCAGCGCGGCCGATTGGTCCAGGCGGGAACAGTCTGGCGTCGACGCTGATGACCGAGAGACCAGGCGCGCACTCGCCGCGGCAAACCTGGAGTATGAGCGGCGGTTCGGGCATATTTACCTGGTGTGCGCCACTGGCCGGACCGGAACGGAGCTACTAGCCATGCTGCGCGCCAGGCTGCAGAACCAGCCGGCGGACGAATGGCAGGTCGTGCGCGCTGAATTGCAGAAGATCAACGCGCTACGGCTGCAGCGGATCCTGGCCGGGTCGCCGTGAGCGCGATCTCCACCCACGTTCTGGACACTGCGTCGGGCCGTCCCGCCGTCGGCATGAGCGTCCGGCTGGAGCACGTCGCGCCAGGCAGGGACGAAGAGATAGCTCGGGCCACGACGGACTCGGCCGGCCGGGTCGCCAGCCTGGGACCGGAGCTCATCGAGTCCGGCACCTACCGCCTGGTCTTCGACACGGGCAGCTACCTCGGACGACAGAGCCGCGGCAGCGGGAGTAGTGCGGACGACGCCGCGTTCTTCCCGGAAGTGACCGTCACGTTCACGGTCGCTGACGGGGGCGAGCACTATCACCTTCCCCTCCTGCTGAGTCCGTTCGGCTACGCCACCTATCGTGGGAGCTGACGTGGAGTACGTGCTGTCGGACCATCAATACGGCAAGGCCGAGACGCGGCTTGTCCGCATTTACCGGGATGCGGCCCGGCACCAGATTCATGACCTGAACGTGTCGACGTGCCTACGCGGCAATTTCGCCGACGCCTACCTGCACGGCGACCAGGCGAACGTGCTGCCGACCGACAGCCAGAAGAACACCGCGTACGCGTTCGCGCTTGAGCGCGGCGTGGCCGAGCTCGAGACGTACGCGTTGGCGCTGGCCAGGCATTTCGCAGACGACATCGGCCCGGTACGCGCCGCGCGCGTCGAGGTCGACGAGTACGAGTGGGAGCGGGTACAGCTCGCCGGAGATGACCACCCGCACGCATTCGTCCGGAGCGGCCAGGAGGTAAGAACCACCACGGCGACCGTCGAAGGCCGTGGGCCGGAGCAGCGTGTCTGGGTCGTGTCGGGGCTCCGGGACCTCATCTTGTTGAAGTCGACGGGATCAGAATTCGCCGGATTCCTGCGCGACCGGTACACCACGCTGGCCGAGACGCACGACCGAGTGCTGGCCACATCGCTGATTGCTCGCTGGCGCCACACCTACCCCGAAGGTGACTGGAATGCGCTTTATGCAAGCATTCGTCAGGTGCTGATCGAGCAGTTCGCCACAGTGCACAGCCTCGCACTCCAGCAGAGCCTCTGGGAAATGGGCAAGGCGGTGCTTGCAGCCCATGAGGGGATCGCCGAGATCAGGCTGTCGGCACCGAACAAGCATCATTTCCTGGTCGACCTGAGCCTGTGCGGGCTGGACAATCGCGGCGAGGTCTTCCACGCGGATGACCGGCCCTACGGTCTGATCCAGTGCGCGGTGCGCCGCGACGATGCACCGCCCGCCGGTCCGGCCTGGGATGCGCCCAGTTCGTTCGCCGGATAACCAGATAGTCGAACGCAGGCAGGCGCAGCGTGGCGCCTAGGAGGCCGCAAGCGTGGAGTTCATTCAGCCCAGCAGCTGGGCCGAGGCACTGGCCGCCCAGGCGGACACGCCTGCGGCCGTACCGCTGGCTGGCGGCACCGACCTGATGGTTGAGCTCAACTTTGGTGCCCGGCGTCCGCCGGCGCTGCTCGATCTCACCAGGATCGACACGCTTCGACAATGGGACATCGACGGCAACCAGCTGCGGCTCGGCGCCGGCGTCACCTACAGCCAGGTGATCACCGAGTTGCACGACAAGCTGCCCGGGCTAGCGCTGGCCGCCCGGACCATCGGATCCCCCCAGATCCGCAACCGTGGCACCGTGGGCGGCAACCTGGGCACCGCGTCGCCCGCCGGCGACGCGCATCCACCGCTGCTGGCTGGCGGCGCTGCGGTGGAAATTGCTTCTGTCCGGGGAACGAGGTCGCTGCCCGTCGATCAGTTCTTTGTCGGCGCGAAGCAAAATGCGCTGGAACCTGGCGAGCTGATCGCCGCCGTCCGGATCCCGCTCCCTTCTGGCCCGGAGCAATTCAGCAAGATCGGCACGCGGAACGCGATGGTCATCGCCGTCGCCGCGTTCAGCCTGGCGCTCCGCCCGGACCGGCAGGAAGTCGGCACCGGTATCGGCTCCGCCGGACCGACGCCGAGGCGCGCTCGGCAGGCGGAGAAGTTCCTGGCCACTGCCCTGACCGAGGCGGGCCTTTGGGAGTCCAGAGGCCAGCTGCCGGATGCAGTGGCGGCCGAGTTCGGCAATCTGGTCGCGGCCGCCGCCGAGCCGATCGACGACGTCCGGGGCACTGCCGCATACCGGAGGCACGGTCTGGCAGTCATGGCGCGCCGGACACTCGCCTGGGCCTGGCGGGACTATCAGAATGCCAGCCGATGAGAAGCGGGGAGTAAAAGCAGTGCGAGTGACCGCGACAGTCAACGGCCAGGTTAGGCAGGCTGACGATGTCTGGGAAGGCGAGAGCTTGCTCTTTGTGCTGCGCGAGCGGCTCGGCCTGCCGGGCTCGAAGAATGCGTGTGAGCAGGGCGAATGCGGGTCATGCACGGTCTACCTCGATGGCGTTCCGGTCTGCGCCTGCCTCGTGGCGGCCGGGCAGGCCAATGGACGGAGCGTCGTGACGGTCGAGGGCCTGGCCTCCGATGACCTGCATCCAGTGCAGCAGGCCTTCGTGCGGACCGGCGCGGTTCAGTGCGGCTTCTGCACGCCGGGGCTGATCGTCGCTGCTCACGATCTGCTCACCCGGACCCCGCACCCAACGGACTCGCAGATCCGCGAGGCACTAGCAGGCAACCTGTGCCGGTGCACGGGCTATGAGAAGATCCTCGACGCGGTACGCCTCGCAGCGCGTGAGATGACGCCGGACCCGAGCGGGGACACTGCGTGAGCACCCTCGTGCTCGCCGGCTGCGCGGTTGCCACCATGGATGGCCGCGGCACTGAATACGACACCGGGTACGTCGTCGTCGATGGGAACGTGATCACGGCCGTCGATCGGGGGAGTCCGCCGGCGAGCTTGCTCGGCGCGGCCGGTAATGGCGCTGTCAGGCGGATTGACGCTGGCGGCTGCCTGGTCACCCCGGGGCTGATCAACACCCACCATCATCTGTATCAGTGGGCCACCAGGGGCTTGGCCGCCGACGCGACGCTCTTTGAGTGGCTGACGCAGTTGTACCCGGTCTGGGCCCGGATGGACGCCGACATCGTCGGGGCTGTTGCCACTGCCGCGCTTACCTGGCTGGCCAAGTCTGGCTGCTCCACAACGATGGATCATCACTACGTCTTTCCGAGATCTGGCGGCGACGTCCTCGCTGCCACTGTTGCCGCGGCCCGGCAAGTCGGCCTGCGATTTCACCCAACGCGCGGTTCCATGGATCTCGGCGCGAGCTCTGGCGGGCTGCCGCCGGACGCCGTGGTCGAAGACCGCGACGCCATCCTGCAGGCGAGCAAGGCCGCCATCGAGGAGTTCCACGACGATTCGCCGCACTCGATGGTGCGCATCGGGCTCGCGCCGTGCTCGCCATTCTCGGTGACAAGCGGGCTGCTCGTCGACGCGGCGGACCTGGCGCGCCAAGCCGGGGTGCGCTTGCACACGCACCTCGCGGAGACGCCGGACGAGAACGACTACTGCGCTGAGCATTTCGGCTGCACTCCGGTTGAGTATCTCGACTCCCTGGGCTGGCTCGGTGCTGACGTCTGGCTCGCTCATGGGGTGCACCTCGACGACAGGGCCATCACCAGGCTCGCCGCGACGGGCACCGGGGTCGCGCACTGCCCGTCGTCCAATGGCCGCCTGGGTGCAGGCACATGCCGGACGCATGACCTGCTGGCCGCCGGGGTTCGCGTTGGCCTCGGCGTGGACGGCGCCGCGTCCAACGAGGAAAGCTCACTGATCGGAGAAGTCAGGCAGGCCGCGCTGATCGCCAGATCGGCCGGCGGACCGCGCGCGATCTCCGTCCGCCAGGCGCTCGAGCTGGCGACCATGGGCGGTGCGCGGCTGCTCGGCAGGGACCAGGAGATCGGCTCGCTGGAACCTGGCAAGCTCGCGGACATCGCGCTGTGGCGACTCGACACCCTGGCCCACGCGGGCATCGCGGACCCCGTGGCCGCACTCGTGCTTGGCGCTCGGCCGCCCCTTGACCTCCTGCTGGTGAACGGCGAGGCGATCATCGAACGGGACCAGTGCGTCACCGTGGATGAACAACAGGTTGCCGCGAACTCACGGCGCGCGGCGGCTGCTCTCGCCGCGGGGGGCTAGACGCGCGCGGCCCAGTTGGCCGTATTGTCAAAGAATGACCAGTCCGCCGGGCCGAACGTTGCCGCCGGTAAGCGCCCCTGAGCAGGTCTCCGCGCCGTCGGCCGATGGCATCGGCGCCAGCGCGCTCAGGCCAGACGGGATACTGAAGGTCACCGGCCAGTTCGCCTATGGCAGCGACCTGTGGATGGACGGCATGCTGTGGGGCGCCACCCTGCGCAGCCCTTATCCCTCCGCGCGGATTGCGTCGGTCAGCATCGGCGAGGCCCTGGCCACTGCCGGGGTGCACGCGGTGCTCACGCACGACGACGTCCCTGGCACGAACCGGTACGGGCTCGAACATGCGGATCAGCCGGTGCTAGCCGACGGCCTGGTGCGCTACCAGGGCGAGCCGGTAGCGATCGTCGCTGCCGATCATCCGGAGATCGCCCTCCAGGCTGCCAGGAAGATCAAAGTCGAGTACGAGGTACTGGAGCCGGTGACCGACTCGGTCGCGGCCCTGGCGCCGGACGCGCCGCGCGTGCATCGGGACGGCAACGTGGTCCGCCACCTCAAGCTGCGCAAGGGAAGCGCGGACCCGTACGCCGCGGTCGTGGTAACGGGGGACTACCAGGTGGGGATGCAGGACCAGGCGTTCCTCGGGCCCGAGGCCGGGCTCGCCGTGCCGGATGGTGTTGGCGGGGTCGACTTGTACGTGGCGACGCAGTGGCTGCACGTCGATCAGCGCCAGGTTTGCGCGGCGCTGGGGCTGCCACCGGAGCGGGTCAGGTTGACCCTGGCCGGCGTCGGCGGTGCATTTGGCGGCCGCGAGGACCTATCCATGCACGTGCATGCCTGCTTGCTCGCGCTGCATACCGGCAAGCCGGTCAAGATGAGCTATAACCGCGAGGAGTCGTTCTTCGGCCACGTGCACCGGCATCCGGCCACGATGCACTACGAGCACGGAGCCGCGCCTGACGGTCGGCTGGTCTACGTCAAGGCGACCCTGTATCTTGACGGCGGCGCGTACGCCTCCAGCACGCAAGCCGTTGTCGGGAACGCCGGGACGATGGGCGTGGGCCCGTACGTGGTGCCCAACGTGCACGTCGACGCGTACGGCGTGTACACCAATAACCCGCCCTGCGGCGCGATGCGCGGCTTCGGCTCGGTGCAAGCCGCGTTCGGCTACGAAGCGCAGATGGACAAGCTGGCGGCCGCCCTCGGCATGGACCCGGTCGAGCTGCGGTGCCGCAACGGCATGAGCATGGGCGCGCAAGCCCCAACGGGCCAGATTGTCGACAGCCCGGCGCCGGTGGCCGAACTGCTCCGCCTGGTGCAACGCCGGCCGATGCCGCCGGGGCTGACCTCGGCCGAACAGCCCCCACGGCAGCCCGAGCTGCTCGATCTGCCGGGCGGCGTCGCGAATACCACGCACGGCGAAGGCATCAAGCGCGGTGTCGGCTACGCCGTCGCCTACAAGAATGTCGGCTTCTCCGAGGGCTTCGACGACTACTCGGTCGCCCGGGTCAGGCTAGAAGTCGCGGGTGGTGAGCCGACCGTGACCGTGCACACCGCGGCTGCTGAGGTGGGGCAGGGCCTCGTCACCATCGAGCAGCAGATCTGCCGCACGGAACTGGGCGTGCGGCACGTCGTGACGCATCCGAAGGACACCTCAGTCGGTTCCGGGGGATCTACCTCCGCATCCCGGCAGACGTACGTCACTGGCGGCGCGATCCGGGCCGCCTGCCAGCAGGTGCGCGACCGGGTATTTGCGCTGGCGTGCCAGCGCCTCGGCCGCACGGTGGCTGATCTGCGACTGGCTGACGAGCAGGTCGTCTCGGCGAGCCTCGGCACACTGACGTCGCTCGCCGAGGTACTCGCCAACCAGGTGATCGAGGAGACCGTGCAGTGGCGGCACCGGCCGACCTACCCGGTTGACCCGGAGACGGGCCAGGGTTTCGCGCACGTCCAGTACGCATTCGCGGCGCACCGCGCGGTCGTCGATGTGGATACCGAGCTCGGCCTGGTTAAGGTCGTCGAGCTGGCCTGCGCCCAGGACGTGGGCAAGGCGCTCAACCCCGACGCGGTACTCGGTCAGATCCACGGCGGGAGCGCCCAGGGCCTCGGCCTCGCGGTCATGGAAGAGATCCAGCTGAAGGACGGGCGAATCCGCAATCCGTCGTTCACCGACTACCTGATCCCCACCATCCTGGACATGCCGCCGATGCACGTCGACATGCTGGAGTACGCCGACCCGCATGCCCCTTACGGCGTCCGCGGCGTCGGTGAGCCGCCGACCATCTCCTCGGGTCCTGCCATCGCCGCCGCGATCCGCGCCGCCACTGGAATGGATCTTGCCCGAATCCCGATCAAACCCGAGCACCTGACGGGTACGGGGTGAATGGGCCCCGGTGTGAATGAGCACG
>Ga0126373_10000253_pt1 | contig 35292 bp, 31 predicted proteins | sample PanSoiMetPlot_11_FD_92545 | JGI IMG/M metagenome (GOLD analysis project Ga0126373, IMG submission 92545) | Tropical forest soil microbial communities from Panama - MetaG Plot_11 | ecosystem: Environmental > Terrestrial > Soil > Tropical forest > Bulk soil | place: Panama | collected 2016-02-17 | reverse complement strand
GTAGAGACGCGGCTTGCAGGGTAGAGACGCGGCTTGCAGGGTAGAGACGCGGCTTGCAGGGTAGAGACGCGGCTTGCAGGGTAGAGACGCGGCTTGCAGGGTAGAGACGCGGCTTGCCGCGTCTGAGACGGGGCAAGCCCCGTCTCTACGAACTCGCAGCTTTCAATGATAGAGCGCCATGTGGAGGCAGGCGCCCTCGCCTGCCCACATGTAGCCGCCAGCGCCTCGCCCGTCCTCGTGTAGCCGCCTGGCACCCCTCGCCCGTTCTCGTGTAGCCGCCTGGCGCCCTCGCCCTCTTCTCTATCTGCCCGGATTCCCTCTACCCGGACATTCCCGCCGCGAGTCGCGCAGCGACGCCAGATATTAGCCCAGCGCTTCAGCGCTGGGAAAGCGACCGTGGAGAAACCGAGTCCGCTTCAGCGGACGACACTGCCTTTCCCAACGGCCTCGTCGGCAACGAATCTCGATGGCCAACCGCCCAACTCACTCGCCCGTCCCCGGCAACTTGCGCTCTCGCAGCGCCACCGCCCGCACCGCCCCCATCCACACAATCGCCGCCGCGTATCCCGCCACCACATCGCTGGGCCAATGCACGCCCAGATAAATTCTGGACAGCCCGATTGATCCGATCACCACCGCGGCTCCCGCCCAAACCGCCGCCCTCTGCCACGGCGCCTTGAGTTGTAGGCTCGCCATCCCCGCCAGCAGCCCGTAGAAGCAAAACGACACCAGCGCGTGGCCGCTGGGAAACGAATACGTCGAGGGCTTTGGAATAAAGAACGGAACAGGACGCGGGCGCCGGATGAGCAGCTTCAACATGGCATCCAGGAAGAGCGCGCCCGCCATGGTGAGCAGCAGCAGTTGAAGCTGGCGCCGCATTCCGCCAAGCGCAAAAAACAACGCCAGCAGCAAGCACATCGGCACCAGAACCATCCAGTCGCCGAGGTTCGTAATTCCGCGAAAGAATGCAGTCAGCGCGGGCGACGAGTGTGCGTGCACCGCCGCCCGAATCGCTTGATCAAAACCATCGGTACCGGTGCGCAGGATTTCCTCGGAGAGTCCAACGAACAGGAGCAGCGCCACCACCGCCAGGGCAAGGCTGATTGGGATAATCGCGATGCTCGGCTCTGCGGACGCAGCCTGCCCGCTGGACTTCTCGTCCATCTGCATCGGGCAAGATTAGCAGGATTCGGGCACTCCACCCTTAACCCACTAGGCGCGTGCCAACCCCTGCCGCGGAGGCGGGACCGCCTCGGTCGGGTCCGAAACCCACTGCCAGGCGCGCCGCCCATTCTCCCGGACGATGGCCCGCGCTTCTCCGTAATCCACCAACCGGTTCAGCACTGTCGTCACTGAGGCCAGGGGATCCTTGTGGCGCGACAACACGGGTGGTATGCGCTGCTGGATCTGTTCACACACCTCCCGCGCCGTGAGTGGCCGCTGCGCCTCCATCAAAACCATCCGGCAGGCTTTGGTGAATCCCGGCTGCCGCCCGTTGGTCTTCCGATCCACCAGTTCCAACAGTTCTTCATTCAGAACTTCATCGCCGAACAGATTGGCAAGTCCGACAATGGTCTGCTTGACCGTTCCGATGCGTTTCATGATGTCGGCACGCTGCCGCATCAACTGTCGCAGCTCTTCGTGTGCCTGGCGTACCACTTCGAGCACGTGCGGATCATTTGCGCCAGGCAACCCCTTGGTTCCAGTGCCGGTCATCTCCATGTGCCTCAATTCCATTACGCCATCCTCCCTCAGCACCGCTCCGGTCGTGAGCCGCGAACACCCGACCTCTTGGTGTAGATACGACCCTAACCCTCCGGCGGTTCCCATTCCCGCCGTCCATTACTCATCCCCACCCGTTTGCCCGATTGCACAAGAGGTAGGTCACGCTACTAGATTATTAGACGCAGCTTTTTGACAGGCGTAAGCGGAAAGTTCTGTCTGTCCCTGGGTAGTCAAGAGCCTGACACCCGGACACCCCCGGAGTTATGTTTCGAGTCGAGCAAGCGGAGCTCACCGGGTCCGGAAGGCCGCTAAAAAACCTCGGTGGATGTTAGTATGCGAACCCGTCGGGCTGGCTGACGGCGCCCACCCTCACCTGGTCGTCGACAAAGACCCGCCCCATGGCTAACGCCCGGCGGTTGATCTCGATCAAGTCGGTTCTTCGAATCTTGGTCTCAATCACTCCCAGGGCAGTCTCCGGGCTCAGGCACTCCGTCTCTTCCAGCAAGGCGCCAAGCATTACGATATTCGCAACCTTGGTCGACCCCAGCCGGTCGGCAATCTCCGACGCCGGCAGGCAGATCACCCGGGCCTGCGGCGGCACGAAGTCTGCCGGCAAATTTTCCCTATTGTAAATGATGAGCCCGCCCGGCGGCATATCCGCCGCGAATTTCCGCAGCGAGATTTCGTTCATCGCAATCAAAACATCGGGATGCGATATGAGTGGCGATCCAATCCGCTCCTTGGAGAGGCATATATGGCAGTGCGCGCTGCCCGAGCGCATCTCCGGCCCATAGGAAGGCAGCCAGCTGACTTCCAGCCCTTCCCGCATTCCCATCTCCGTCAATAACTGTCCAAGCAACAGCACTCCCTGCCCGCCGAAACCCGCGACCTTCACGGTAAATTCCCGGAAGTGATGCGCGCGCTCGCCGGCCGCGGCATGCTCGTCCTTGGCGGAGATCTCCAGCACGTCTGAGACCAGCCGCTGCGGAGGCATGCTGCTCGCGATCGCCTCCGTCTTGCGATCCCGGAAAACATTCAGCGGGAAGGTCGGAATCAATTGCTCCCCCACCCACCGCCGCGCTTCCACCGGATCCTTCCCCCAGATGGTTGGGCATGGCGAAAGGATCTCTACGAACGTAAAGCCCGCGCCGTCGCGCTGCATCTCCAGCGCTTTCCGGATCGCGCGCCGCGCTTTCATGACGTTCTTGTTATCCGACAAGGCGACCCGCTCCACGTACAGCGGGGCTTGGAGCGTGGAAATCAACTCCGCCATGTGCAGCGGAAATCCCTCATTCGCAGGACGCCGGCCCCACGGGGAAGTCGTGCTCTTTTGCCCCACCAGCGTGGTCGGCGCCATCTGCCCGCCCGTCATGCCGTAGATCGCGTTGTTGATGAAGAAAACCGCAATCTTTTCGCCGCGGTTCGCGGCGTGAATGATTTCTGCCGTGCCGATTGCCGCCAGGTCGCCGTCGCCCTGGTAGGAAATGACAATCTTGTCCGGGCAGGAACGTTTCACGCCCGTGGCCACGGCCGGCGCGCGGCCATGCGCCGCCTGCACGTTCCCTACATCGAAGTAGTAATAGGCAAATACCGAGCAGCCCACCGGGCTTACGAATACGGTGCGGTCCTGCAGCCCCAGCTCCGCAATCCCCTCGGCGATCAGCTTGTGCGCGACTCCATGCCCGCAACCCGGGCAGTAGTGCGTCTGGTGCTGCAGCTCGGCTTTGCGCTCGTAGCGGTCATAAAACACGGGCGACTTGGCGTGAATCACCTCGTAGCTGTCCGGTTTCGGTTTCGATTCCTGCGCGATTGGCTTGGAGTCTTCCGTCATAGTCGCCTCACACCAGCGTTGTCATGCGTGCGCGCACTTCTGTCTGGATCTCTTCCACCGACGGAACGTTCCCGCCGGTTCGGCCATAGAACTCCACCGGCTTGTCCTTCACGGACAGCCGCACATCCTCCACCATCTGACCATTGCTCAGTTCCACCACCAGCAGCTTCTGTGCATGCCGCGCGGTATCGCGCAAGGCTTGCGCCGGAAATGGCCAGAGCGTGATGGGCCGGAACAGCCCGATGTGCAGGCCTTCCTTGCGCGCCTCCTCGACCGCGGAGCGCAGCACCCGCGAGGTGATGCCATAGCCCACCAGCAGCACGTCGGCATTTTCCGCTTCGTACGTTTCCCAGCGCGGCTCCAGCTCTCGCGCCCGGCTGTACTTCGCCTCCAGCTTCCGCTGGTGGCGTTCCAGTTCATCGGGCTCCAGGAAGATCGAACTCACCAGGTTCTTCCGTGTCTCCGCCGTGCCCTGCACGGCCCAGGGTTTCGCCGGCAATGTGACTTCCCGGTATTCGAGGTCGAGCGGCTCCATCATCTGGCCAATGAATCCATCTGCCAGCACGATCACCGGATTGCGGTACGCATCGGCGAGATCAAATCCCAGAATCGTGAGATCCGCCATCTCCTGCACCGACGCAGGCGCCAGCACGAAGTTGTGATAATTGCCATGGCCTCCGCCCTTCACCATGGCGAAATAATCGCTCTGTTCGGGCGCGATGTTGCCCAACCCTGGCCCGCCGCGCACCACGTCGACAATCACACAGGGCAGCTCGGCTCCCGCGATGTAGGAGATTCCTTCCTGCATCAGGCTGAGCCCGGGGCCGGAGGATGCGGTCATCACGCGGGCTCCAGCCGCCGCCGCTCCGTACACCATGTTGATGGCGGCAACTTCGCTCTCCGCTTGTACGAACGTTCCCCCTACCTGCGGGATGTACAACGCCGCCGCCTCGGTCACCTCGCTCGCTGGAGTAATGGGATATCCAAAGAATGAACGGCACCCGGCCAGGATTGCGCCCTTGATGATGGCGACGTTGCCTTTACAAAGTTGCCGCATGGGCGCCCCCTTGCGGCAGGCCAGCCGCTTTTGCCGCCGGCGCCAGCCGGTATACCGTGATCGCTCCGGGCTCGGGACAGCAGTAGAAGCAAATTCCGCAGCCCGTGCACCCTTCGCCCGTGTAGTGCGCCGGATGAACCCCGTAAGGGTTCAGTCCCGGCAGCAATTCCAGGCACTTCGGCGGGCAGGAGTCGACGCACAAGCCGCACCCCTTGCACTCATCCGTGCTGATGGCGATATCGCCTCGTGCTTGAGCCATATTCACCTCGCAGCCGCGCTCTCTTTCGCTTGCGGGCGCTGCAGCCACTTCGTCTGTTCGCAGTACTCGTACAATTCATCCCGGAACTTGGGATGCGCAATTTCAATCAACGACTTGGCCCGCTCGCGGATCGACTTGCCATGCAGATACGCCACGCCGTACTCGGTCACCACGTAGCGGATCAGGCCGCGCGAGGTCACGACTCCCGCCCCCGGGGTCAGCATCGGCGTAATCCGCGAAACGCTTCCGTTCTTCGCCGTCGAGGGCAGCGCGATAATCGGCTTCCCGCCCTTCGAGCGCGACGCCCCCCGCAGGAAGTCCACCTGCCCCCCGATCCCGCTGTAGAAATACGTCCCGATTGAATCCGAGCACACCTGCCCCGTCATATCCACCTGCAGGGCCGAGTTGATTGCCACCATGTTGTCGTTGCGCGCGATCAGCGCTGGATCGTTGGTGTAGGCCGTCGGGTGGAATTCGAAGATGGGATTGTTGTCGACGAAGTCGAACATCCGCCTCGTGCCCAGCACAAAGCCGAGAATGATCTTCCGGGGCTTGAAGTTCTTCCGTGCGCCGTTGATCACTCCCGCTTCAATCAGCGGAATCGCTCCATCCGACACCAGTTCGCTGTGGACCCCGAGATCCTTGCGGTCCATCAGGAACGGCAGCACCGCGTCCGGGATGCCGCCAATGCCGGTCTGAACACAACACCCGTCTTCGATGAGGCCGGCCACATTGCGTGCAATTGCGATGTGGAGCTCGGTGGGCTCTGGCTTTTTCATCGCGCACAGCGGGCGCGACGACTCCACGATCGCGTCAATGTCGGTCACGTGAATGAAGCTGTCGCCATAGGTGCGCGGCATCTGGTCGTTGACCTGCGCCACTACGTAGCGCGCCAGCCGGGCCGCCGTCAGCGTCGTATCCACGCCGACGCCAAAGCTGCAGAAACCGTGCGCGTCCGGTGGTGAGACTTCGATCAGCGCCACATCCAGCGGCATCGCTCCGCTCTCGAACAGTTCCTCGATTTCGCCCAGGTATACCGGCGTGTAGTCGGCCCGGCCCTCATTGATCGCCTGGCGCACATTCGCCCCGATAAATACCGCGTTGTGCCGGAAATGGCCGGCCATCTCCGGCGCCACATACGGCGCTGCGCCCATGGTCATCATGTGCACGATCTCCACGTCCTGCACATACGGGCCGCGCTCCATCAATGCTTCCACCAGCGTCTCCGGCTCCGCACAACCGGGCTGGATGTAAACCCGCATCCCCGACTGCACGCAGCGCAATGCTTCTTCCGCTGTCCGCAACTTCTTCTTGTACTCGATCTCCCACGACATTGACGCCATTCCCCCTTGCTGGACTCGCCCCTTACTGAACGCTGGTACTGGCTTGCGCCACCTGCCGCATGTCGGTCTCCTTTTCGTAGCCGGCTGCGGCGTAAAAAATTGCACGATCGAAAAATTGATCCAGCAGTTGCAGCATCTCCAGTTCTCCGAATACCTCTACCGGGCGATCCATCCCCGCCTCATGCTTGAGGTACTCCCACAGGTTCTCCTTGGTCAGAACAATCACCCACGCCAACTGGCTGAGCGGGACCCCCTGCTCGGCGCGCTCGGCCCCGATCTCGCGGTAGCGCTGCTCAATGTCGAACTCGGTCTTGCCCAGCAGCCAATCCCCAAGGTGCCGGTAGATTTCGCAGACCGTCTGCTGCAGCTCCACGGGCGGAACTTTTCGATACTCCTGCGTGTGTTCCGAGGTTTGGACCCGATGCAACAGGCCGGCGGCCAGAGCGTCAGAGTGCCTTTCGATCAGACGGACGAGCCGGTACGCGAGCATCATGACCCCTTCCTCCTCTCTCAGTTTCGATCCGGAGTCGCACCGCAGCCGTGACCCTACGCACGACAATTTGTGATCGTGGTCACAGGCTTACTCCTTGGCATTCAAACACTTAGCCGACCGGTCGGTCGGGCCTCCACCGCGCCGTTGCCCAGCCAACCCGCCCCCTGTGACGGCTGACCAATGGCGCCGGCAAAGCCCTCGATGCCAAAGGTCTCGGCCGCTCCCGCCTTGAGACCGGCGCCTGGTTTGGCGGCGGGCCTAAGACTGGTTGCGGCCGAAGTTCAGTCACCCGTCAGCAGCTTTCGAGTGGCCCAGCTTGCCTCACTCAGGACAAGAAGAATTCCTTCGCTAACGTTGCCCAATCTTTGTCTGGAATCTGCTCCGCCAGGTTCTCCATGGCGACGCCGCCGTCCTGCGCCAACGCGCCCAGCGCCATCGGCATGCGCCGGTGCAGCCGGCTGGCCGACTCTTCCGTCCACCACCGGGCCAGCGCTCCGCCGAGCAAGTTGCGGAAGTTGGTCCTCGCATCGGGCGACTGGACCGTGACCAGCCAGCCCTCTCCATAGGGATCCTTGCGCGCCAGCTCGGGCTCGCGCACTACCGCCTCGTTTATGTCGGCCACGCTGCCTTCAATCGGCGAAACCATATCGACCGTCGTTCCGTCGCGATGCAACGTCCAAATCTTCTGGCCTTGGCGAATCCACTGGCCGCGCTGCGGCAGCGCGATGCGTTCCACCTTGCCCGCCAGCTTGGTCGCGAACTGGTCCATCCCTACTCGCACCAGGCTCGGACTCTCGCTCAACGCCCAGGTGTGGCCCGGATGGTAGCGAAGATTCTCCGGCACTTGGAATCCGCCCACCAGGCTCGCTGCCAGTTGCGGCGCTCCGCTCGGCTTCGGAACCCGCACCGCGGCAGACAACACGACTCGCTTCCGGCTGTAAAAGTGATCGATCAATAAGAACGTCACGAATGTAAGCAGAACCAAAACGACTGTCATATATCACCTCGCCCGAGGGCCGTCGTTCCTGTGCTGCTCTCGTTTCCGGGCCGCTCGCAACCTTGCTTAAGGCAAGCCGCTCGCCACACTACGAGCCTGCACGAATGATCCATGGCCGGACCAATCGAGTTCTCCGAATCAATTACTTAGCGTGAAGCTGATGAGGAATGCAGCTGATGGCGATGAATTGCGGCCCGCGTGCTCCGTTGCAAACGACAACGCCGAATTGCGATCAGCTTCCAGGAAATACGCGGAGATCAGAGAATGATTGCAGAAGAATCAGAGACTTAGAACCCATCTCCGGGCTGTTGCAGATCACAACGTGGAAAGCTGCAAAACACAACGCCGCCTGATGACTTTCACAGCCTTCATTGCTCCGCCACACCCCTCACCACCAAAGCAACCGGCATCTCCCATCCCCCCGCCACCTTCAGGTTGAACGAAAACACCGTGTGGCCCGCGTTGTCGTTCGACAAAACCGCAGCCTTTCCGCCTTCGGCCGCCGTCAGATTCAGCGGCCCCGGATGTTTGATCCCAGTCGCCTTGCGGCTCTGCGCGACCAGGTTCTCAAAGTTGAGGGTGGCTTTCGGGTCCGGGTCGTTCTTGGCAGGAATCAGCAGAAGAAAGTCGCGATTCGGCGCGGCCCCCATGTGGTTGCCGTCACTCGGCATCAACGCATAGCGGAGCGTGTAATAACCGGCAGGCACCGAGTCCCCCCGGAAATCGGTAGTGGTTTCTGGAAAATGAACAACCCCCACGAACTCCGATTCGCTCAATTGGCTGTAGAGAACGCCTTCGGCTTCTTTCTTGGGCTGGGCGGGCGCTTCGGCCCGCACCCAGATCTCGGCGATGGGCGCTCCATTGTCGATCAGCCGGTAGCCCTTCGCTTCGAGGCTGGTTCGAATCGCGTCGCTGACGAACGCCTCCGGGATGGGACCGATCGTCTCTACCTTATCGGACTGGCCCAGCGCCCAGGTCGGGAACAAGCACAACACGCTGAGCGCAGCCAGAGCTCTTCCCTTCATGCTCGCTCCATTTTTTGAGCACCCGGCCACGCCCGGCGAAGCTTAACGGGCGAAGGTGCCGACAAACGCGCTGCGCTGTCCGTGCAGGTCCCATGATTCTCCCAGGCCCGGTCCGTCCCATGAATCCGTGAGCGCAACCGCCGCCATGGAATGCGTGGTCTGGGTCAGCGGCGGATAGTACGTGACCTCATTGCCGCACACATGATCCTGACCTCCTAGCGCCCGTGTCTGCACGGTTGCAAAATGGCCGGCGCGTAGCGAAGCGCTCCCATGGTGCTCATGGTTCACGACCATCTCCATCGGAGTGGCAATCACCTGGTTCGCATCGCGCAACAGCTCTCCCCCCATGTGCCGGGCAAAGCTGGCCAGCGCCGCCCGCTCCTTCGGCGTCGCCTGCTCATCGACCAGCAGCACGGCTTTTGCCGGATACGGGCTGCCATACGGATCCCCGAGCGTGGCATTTGCGCGTACCGCAGCCGCCACCGTCAACCCGCGCAGGGGGACCCCGTCCCAGCTCCCGTCTTCCACGTGCCAGGCCAGGATTGCCTCATTTCCCACCAGGTTGACCTCGCTGTTGGCAAAGCATGGCCCGGTGTAGACATCCGCGCTGCGCGTCTCCATGTAATCGCCGCGAATCTGCTGGGCAAAGGCCAGCGCTGGAGCCAGACCCAGGAACAAAACCACCGCGTAAACCGTACTGTGCTTCATGACGGGATCTCCTCACTCCACTTTGCTTCATTGTCGAACAAAGCGGGGGTACAAATCAAAGGGGTACAGCGGGCGGAGAAATCCCCGCGGCTGCTACAAATGCACAGGCTGATTGTTATGTTGCAGTTCCGTTCGCAAGCGTCGCCGCCATTTCGTTGACTCGCACCGGAGGGCAGCCTACCCTAAGAGTTTCAGCCCACAGAAAGATCTCATGATTGGGGAAACCATTGCGCATTACCGTGTCCTCTCGCAGCTCGGTGGAGGCGGGATGGGCATCGTGTACGAAGCCGAGGACCTGAACCTCGGGCGCCGGGTCGCGCTCAAATTCCTTCCCCCTGCCATGGAATGCGATCCGAGCGCTCTGGAGCGTTTTCAGCGCGAAGCCCGCGCGGCTTCCTCCCTGAATCACCCGAGTATCTGCACCATCTACGAGATCAGCCAGGCGCAAGGCCGGCATTTCATCGCCATGGAATTGCTCGAAGGGCAGACCCTGAAGCATCGCATCAGTGGCAAGCCGCTCGACCTCGAGCAACTGCTCGAGATCGCCACCCAGATTGCCGATGCGCTCGATGCCGCGCATGCCAAGGACATCATTCATCGCGACCTGAAGCCGGGAAACATCTTTATCACCGATCGCCATCAGGCCAAGGTCCTGGACTTCGGCCTCGCGAAGCACGCGCTGCAAACCGACGTCCTGAGCCAGGCCCCGGTGCCCTCGGCAAAAGCCGTCGACGACCCAACGCTCACCAGTCCCGGCTCTACCGTCGGCACCGTGGCCTACATGTCGCCCGAACAAGCCCGCGGCAGGGAAGTCGACACGCGCACCGACCTGTTCTCCTTCGGCGCGGTGCTTTACGAGATGGCGACCGGCAAGCTGCCCTTTTGCGGCGAGACATCCGCGGTTGTGTTCGAAGCAATTCTGAATCGTGAGCCGGTTCCGCCAACCCAGCTCAACCCCGACGTTCCCGATCGACTCGCAAACATTATTCAGAAGCTGCTGGAGAAGAATCGCGATCTCCGCTACCAGGGCGCCGCCGAGGTGCGGGCCGATCTCCGGCGCCTGAAGCGCGACACCGAGTCGAACCCCCTGGCAGCCGCGCCGCTCGCCGGGCGCAATGGCCGGGCCTTGCGTCGTACTCCCCGAAACCCTGGCAGGCTAGTGGCTGCCGGTTTGCTGCTTCTCGCCATCCTGGCGGGCGGCACCTTGCTCTACCGTCATCGCTACCGCGCGCTCACCGAAAAAGACGCGATCCTGGTCACCGACTTCGTGAACACCACCGCCGACCCGGTCTTCGATGTGATCCTCAAGAAAGCAGTCGCGGTGGACCTCGAGCAGTCACCCTATCTCAACGTCTTTCCCGAGCAAAAACTGCGCCAGACGCTGCAGTTCATGGGCCGCCCGCCCGACGACCGGATCACGGTGGAAGTAGGCCGCGAGATCTGCGCCCGCCAGGGCATCAAGGCGATGCTGAGTGAGTCCATCGCCAGCCTCGGCAACCACTATGTGGTCACGCTCGACGCGATCAATCCGGCCACCGGCGAAACCCTGGCCCGCTCCGAGGGTCAAGCCTCCGGCAAGGCAGACGTCCTCAACGCGCTTCACAAGGCGGACTCCCAGTTACGCAGCAAGCTCGGAGAATCGCTTGCCTCCGTGCAGCGCTACGACAAGCCCCTCCCAGAAGCGACGACCTCGTCGCTCGAGGCGCTCGAGGCCTTCTCCCTGGGCGACGCCCAGCACATGGCCGGCCAGGAGCTGAACGCGGTGCAGCAGTATCAGCGCGCCATTAAGCTCGATCCGAACTTCGCCATGGCCTACGCGCGCATGGGTACTGCGTATGCGAACCTGCAGCAGTTCACCCTCGCCGAAGAGAGCCGCAAGAAGGCATTCGAGCTCCGCGACCGCGCCAGCGAGCGCGAAAAGCTCTATATCATGTCGCACTACTACGCGGATTCCGGGCAGCTCGATAAAGGCATCACGGCCTACGAACTCTACAAGCAGACCTATCCCCGCGACTCCGTCCCCTATAACAATCTGGCCAGCATCTACAACTCGATTCTCGGCCAGTTCGAAAATGCCCTGGAGAACGCGCGCCAGGGCGTCGCGCTTGATCCCGACTACCTCGGCAATTACGTCAACCTCGCGCTTGCCTATGAAGGGCTGAACCGCCTGGACGAAGCGCGCACCACCTTGCAAATTCCGCTCCAGCGCTATCCAAACAGTGGAACGCTCCACCTCATGCTGGCCGGGATCGCATGGGCGAAGAACGATCCCGCCGGCATGGAGAGGGAATTGGCGCAGGCGCAGGCATCGGGCCCGGAAGGCGAGTTTTCCGTCGCCAATCTCCGGATGAGCCTGGCCGCCTATCATGGCCAGCTTCGCGCATCGCGCGCTTTGTGTCAGAAGATCGGGGCCATGGCGCAGAAGTCGAACCTGCAGGAGTCGGCGGTCGCCGCCCTGGCAACCCAGGCGGTTTGGGAAGCCGCCTACGGCCTGAAACAACCGGCGGTACAAACTGCCGCTGAAGCGCTGCAGGTCTCCGATTCCGCCTCGGTCGCCCAATCGGCAACCATCGCCCTGGCTTTAAGCGGCGAAGAAAAGCGTGCGCAACAGGCCATGGACGCCGTCGCCGCCAAGCGTCCCTATGACACCTTCGTCCAGAATGTCGATGTGCCTTGGCTGAACGCGTTGATCCAGCTCAATCACGGCGACACCGCCAAAGCCAATGACTTGCTCGACAGCGCCTACCTCTATGCCCGCGCGGTCCCCGGCATTCTTTACTCTCGCGGGCTGGTTTACCTGCAGACCGGCCACGGCGATGAAGCCGCCCAGCAATTCCAGCGGATTCTCGATCTTCGCGCCCTCAATTTCGCAGATCCCGCCGCCGCTCTGGCTGTGCTCGGCCGGGCGCGCGCCTTTGCCCTCCAGGGCGACAAAGCGAACAGCCGCATCGCCTATCAGGACGCGCTCGCCATCTGGAAGGATGCCGACCCCGACCTCCCCCTGGTGAAGCAAGCGCAGCAGGAATATTTGAAGCTCCAGTAGATACCCGCGACCGCTCGCGCCTCGAAGCTCTCGATCGGCAGGCGGCCCGCGCAGGTGGCCCAGGTTCGCCAGGGGCGGAAGGCTGGCTGTGGCCCCAACCTGAAGTGCTTTTTGCGCGGCTTCGGAACTAATCTTCCGACGGCAGCAGTTCGTCGTCCCAGGGATTCCCCTTCAACGACGGATAGTACAGTGCGGTCTCGATCGCCTGCACGATGATCTCTAGCGGATGGGTGTTACTGGTGTCCTGGGTGCGAATCGACGGCATCATGTTGTTTGCCCCACGCGGAAAACTTATCTTGGATTTTGGGCCGGGTCTTGCGGGCGGTCAAACGGAACGTTTTGATCAGCCTGATAAAACCTGCTGATCAGGGACTACTCCCAATTCAACCTCTTTTATCGGCGCCCCAAACCGCGCCCGCTCCGTCCGCCTGCGCCGATCCTGTATCGTAGAGCTCTGTCGGGAGAAGGATACGAACTGTGCCGTTTGCCTCCATTGCTGATTCTCCGCTGGCCGCTGGGCCTGCCGAAATCTATTATCGCGAATTCGGATCGGGGGTGCCGCTGCTCTTCCTGCACGGCGGCTGGGGATACCAGATTTATCCCCTCGACGTGCAAGCCCAGGCGCTGGCGGGACTCCGCATCGTGATCCCGGACCGCTCCGGCTATGGGCGCTCAACTCGCCCTGCCGTCTTCGGTCCCGACCTGCATGCGCGAGGGGTTGCCGAAACCCTGCTGTTTCTCGACTCCATCGGCCTCCGTCAATGTATCTTTTGGGGACACAGCGATGGCGCCGTGATCGCCGCCATGCTCGGCATCCGCGCGCCCGAGCGCTGCCTCGGACTCGTGCTGGAAGCATTGCATTACGACCGCGAGAAGATCAGCTCACGCAGTTTTTTTCAAAGCATGGCGTCCGAGCCGGAATCGTTTGGGCCGCGCGTTACCGACATTCTGAAGAAAGAGCATGGCGACCCATACTGGAGCCAACTGCTGCGCAGCGAAGGACAGGCCTGGCTCGACATTGCCCGCTCCGCCAACGGCGCCCGCGACCTCTTTGATGGCAACCTCTCGCAGTTGCGCGTCCCCACCGCCATCCTCCACGGCGCCCAGGACCCGCGCACCGAACCCTGGGAGCTCGATGCCGTACGCCGCGAACTCCCAAGCGCCGGCCTGCACCGCCTCGCCGCCGGGGGGCACAGTCCCCATTCCGAGCCCGCTTGCGCGACAGAATTTCATCGCCACCTCGGAGCCGCACTCACCCGGTGGTCGCAGATTGGCCTGGTGCGGTAACACCCGCGATTTCGCGGGTGGCGCTTTCGACCAGCCAGCGATCCGAGAACTGGTCAAATCGCATCATTCCCACAAATGCGAGCACGCCATGACGGTGAGGCCCCTGTATGTTCTGACAGTTCCGCCGCTGGCCTGGTCATGCGTCAATTCGCTAAGCAGGTTGTAGGAGACGGCAGCAACCAGCTTATGTCACCGACCAAAGAGATGAGTGGGGCAGATGATTCGGTTGCAGAGAACCAGGAGAAGCCCGCCGGCCAACCTCCGCGCGCCAACCCCGAGGCCAGCTTCATCGAGGAATCCCACGATTTCTCCCTGGTGCTGGGCGGCCCGCTCTTCCAGCTGTTGCGAAAATCCCGCCTCGAAGGGGACCACTTAGAGCTCCTGCATCGCAGGCTGCTCGTCATCACGCTGGTTGCCTGGCTGCCGCTGTTACTCCTCGCTATCCTTGGCTCGTCGGCTGGAACCGGCGGTGGCATTTCCTTCTTCCACGACGTGGAAGTGCACGTGCGATTCCTGGTTGCGCTGCCCATCCTCATTTTGGCTGAGCTGATCGTCAATTCCCGCCTTCGCCCCGTGGTCCGCCGCTTCGTTGAGCGCCAGATCGTCTCGCCCCAAAGCCTCCCCAAGTTTGACCGCGCGGTCGAGTCCGCCGTCCGGCTGCGCAATTCCATCCCCCTGGAATGCGCGCTCCTCCTCTTTATCTACACGGTTGGCCTGTGGGTCTGGAATGGCCGGATCGGGGTCGACACCGCGACCTGGTATGCCATGCCCGGCGGGCGCTGGCAACTTACCGCCGCCGGCTACTGGTATGTGTTCGTCAGCATCCCCATCCTGCAGTTCATCTTGCTTCGCTGGTACGTAAGATTCTTCATCTGGTATCGCTTTCTGTGGCAGGTCTCCCGGATCCCCTTGCACCTGGTTGCGACGCACCCCGATCGCTGCGCCGGCCTCGCCTTTCTGGGCAAGAGCGCCTACGCCTTCGGCCCCATCCTTTTCGCCCAGGGCGCGATGCTCGCCGGTCTGGTTGCGAGTCGAGTGCTTTACCGCGGGGAACACCTGATGTCTTTCAAGATGCAGGCAGCTGGCTTTGTGGCGTTTTTTGTCTTCGCCATTCTGGGTCCGCTCCTGATGTTTACTCCCCAGATGGCCCGCGCCAAGCGAAAGGGATTGGCTGAGTATGGGCAGCTCGCTCAGCGTTACGTCGACGGCTTCGAACGGAAGTGGGTCCTGGGCGATCAAGCATCTTCCGACGACCTGCTCGGCACCGGCGATATTCAGTCGCTGGCCGATCTGGGCAACAGCTATGCCATGGTCCGTGAGATGCGCCCGGTCCCCTTCGGACTCGAAGACATCACCCGCCTGGCGGCGGCGACGGCGGCTCCCCTCGTGCCCCTGTTGCTCACAATCCTTTCCCCCGAAGAACTGATCATGCGCATTATTAAGGTCGTGTTCTGAAGGGCATTCGTATTCCGCTCGCCGGACTTCAGCGGCGAACGTTGCTGTTAAATGTGCTCCACTAGATTGCTGCCATGTGCAAATGGCTGCTCCTCGTCTGCCTCGCTCTGGTCGTTCTGCGCTCCCCTCACCGGGCCTACGCCCAGTTCACCGAGGCGCACAACTATGACAACACCCCGGTGGGAATCAATCAGGTCAAGCTTGCCTATGCTTTTTCTCATGCCAATGCCTCGATTGACACGTCGGTGATCGTCACGGGTGGCAACCTTAATCTGCATCAGGGAACCACTTCGTACACGCGCTACTTTGGTTTCGTTCACCATTTGGTCTGGGTGGAAGCGAGTGTTCCTGTCGCCGGCCTCGGCGGATCGGTCAGCGGAACCAGCGTCCACGGCTCCATCACCGGCGCAGGGGACTCCGGCTACACGGTCTCCACGCTGCTGAAAGGAGGCCTCGCCCTCACCGTAGACCAGTTCGCAGACTACAAGCCAACGACCACTGTGGGCATGAGTCTTTCCATCAGCGTGCCCACTGGCCAATACAACTCCAATAAAATTCTCAACCTTGGCTCAGATCGCTGGTCGTTCAAGCCGGAAATTGCTCTTTCGCACCCGTTCGGCCCGGAGCAAAGGTGGGAGCTCGACGCCTACGCCAACGCCTACTTCTTTACCGACAACACCACCTACCACGGAGTACAAATTCTCCGGCAGCAACCGTTGCCCGGACTCGAAGGACATCTCAGCTATTCCTTCACCAATAATCTTTGGGCCTCGTTAGATACGCGCTACTCGTTTCGCGGCGTTACGGTGGTCGACGGCGTGGACCAGAACAATGGGCAACAGAATTTCATCCTGGGGAGCGAGGTGAGTCTTTCCCTCAATGCTCGAAACTCGCTGGTCTTCCAGTTCGCCAGGGCGCTCGTGCACCAGAATGGCCCGGCCGTCACTGGCGTCGCCGTGAAGTACACCTTCACCTGGGGCAAGGGCTATCGGTAGGCCACACATTTTGCCCGGATATCGCGCCTTCCAATCAAACCCGATTACATCAACAATCAATTCCCAAAATCCGCGGAATCCGTGGCCCTACTTCAGTTCGATCACTAAAATCCGGCCGTCCGAATGATACCCTCCGCCGGTCGCATTCTTGGCTTCCTGCACAGGATTCTGGGGCAGATAGTAAGTCAACTGCTTGACCTTGTCCGCTTTTTCCAGTGTGGCTCCAATGTTGTCGCGCTCGCCATCCACTGCCGGATCGATCTTGTGCGTGACGTTGCCGTTGCGCTGATCTTTCTCGAAGCCGATGTCATGCGTGCCCGCTCCCACCCACACGTCCTGGCCGTTGTACTGGAAGGGCGCCTTCCAGATGCGGAAGTGATGACGGCTGGCGACCACCGCATAAGGCTCCGCCTGCTCGTAGCCGAAGTCCTGTATCCGCCCAAACAGGTAGAGATCGCTCATCGGCATCGTCATATACGCCTTCTTCTGATACGTCTCCAGCGCCGCCTTGAGCACCGACTCTTTCACGTCGCGGTCGGCGACATGCCAATCCGCCGCGGTGAGCGCATCCGCCACCTTGGTTTGCGATCCGACGATCACGAAGTTGACCATGTCTCCCTGATGGTCGAACTGGTCGTTCACCCGGCGGGGCAAGCCGTCGATATCCTTGCGCAGCTTCGCATCCAATGGCGCGGTCGAAACCCGAGTCGGCTTGAGCGAAACACTGGCCGCCGCATTCGCCGGCGTGCCCGTGCTTCCCGGAGTCGCGGAGGAAGAGGTGGTAGCTCCCGGCTGCGAGGTCGATGCTCCCGTCCCCAGTTGCCCGGAAAGCCAGGTTTGCGCCGCGGTGTACAGCGCGCCTTTCACGTCTTTGACTTCATCGCTCTTGCCGGCCGCCGTGCCCGAATTGGCAGCTTGCCCCGGATTGGAAGCTTGCGCAGTCTTCCCTTCGGTGGGGCTCGCCGCGACATTGGCGCTGGGAACCGCAGTTGAGGCAGGGGAAGCTCCCGTCCCATGCACCGCGGCCGCACCCGTTACCGACGCCACTTTCACCTTAACGGCAAACGATCCCTGGCAAGGTCCCGCACCCGAGGCATTCACCCCGAACCAGAGATGTCCGGCCTCGCTCACGTGGAATTCCTGCCCGGTTCCAACGAACAGCGCCGGCCCATTCGCCTGCAAACGCGCCAGCAGCGCTCCCGGGAGCCCGGCGGGCATCGGCAGATTTTTCGCCGCTTTGTCCTGCACCCCGGCCGGGTCGCAACCGGCGCTTGCCGCGGGCGTCGCGGTAATCGAAAGCACGCTGCCCGCGGTCAGATCCAGGCCCGTATCCGTCCATGCCTGCGCGGTCGAGACGGTATAGCTCAACTCCTGCGCCGCCAGCGGCGCCGCGAACAGGGCGGACAGCAACCCGAGAGTGCAGCCCATGCGACGCGCTTTCGGAGTCAGACACCACATGACGAGAACCCCAGCGTGGGATGGCGCTACCCGAGGATGTGAGGGTAACGCGTTCGCTCTATTATCTACCAACCAGCGGGCCCCTGGGGCCGGGCGCCCGGCCCGCGGCTAGCCGCAATGGCCGGTTCCGTGGCAACTCCGCGATTTCTTGCAGCAGTTTCCTGGCTCCGCCACTTCACCGTCGGGCCCGATGCACGTCTGGGTGTGCGTGCACCAGAACAGGCCATCGTTCGAGGCCTGCACGTTCGGATCCGGCTCGGCCAGGATGAACTGCCCTTTCCAGCGCAGGGACGGACAAAGATTCGGATTGTGCGTATTGAAACGATCCGCCCGGCGAATCATGCTGCACCTCCCGCGGCCAGAATGGCTCGCTTCAGGGCGACCCGCGCCAGTTGTACCTTGTAGGCATTCTGCGAGAGCGGCTTGGCCCCCGCCAGCGCCGCCTGCGCCGCCGCATTCGCACTCTGTTCACTCAGGCTCTTTCCGGTAAGCGCGCCCTCCGCTTCCGCCGATCTCCACGGAACTGGCGCAACGTAGCCCAATACGACTCGGGCCGAGCGCACCGTATCTCCATTCATCTGGAAGGCCACCGCTGCCACTGCCAGCGGCCAATCAAATGCCGCCTTCTGTCGGACTTCATAGTGCGCGACCTTCGCGCCTTCCGGCGAGGGCAGCACGATCTCGGTCACGATCTCATTCGGCTTCAGATCGTGCTCCCGTTCGGCCTCCGTTTTCGGAACCACGTAGAACTTTTCCAGCGGAAGTTCTCGTTTCCCTTTTGGACCTTCCAGCCGCACTTGTGCTCCATAAGCAATCAACACGGGTGCAATGGTGGAGGGGCTCACAAACTTCGCCGGGCCGTCATTGGCGAGAATCGCGTGGTAGCGATTCTCCCCTTCGGGAACCAGATCCTTCCCGGCTTCATCTTTCGGCAACAGCCCGAGCCCGTTGCGGAAGTACCAACAGCGCGGCCGCTGGCACAGGTTCCCGCCCAGCGTGGCCATGTTGCGAATCTGCGGGCTCGCGGCTTCCTGCACCGCCCCGGCCAGCGCCGGATAGTCTCTTCGAACCTTGGCGTCTTCCGCGATATCCGTCAGCAGCGTAAGCGCGCCGATGCGCAGGCCTTTCGCGTCGGCGGTCACGCCGCGCAGCTCGGCAATGCCCTTGATGTTCACCACCCGTTTCGGCGTGATTACGTCTTCTTTCATCAGCGCCAGCAGATCGGTGCCGCCCGCCAACACTTCGCTTTGGCCCCAGGCCGCGCCCAGCAACCCAACCGCTTGCCTGGTATTCGTGGGGCTCACATATTCGAAAGCTCGCATCACGCACCTGCCTTCTGGTTCAGGGCCGCCAGCACCTTGTCGGGAGTCAGCGGGAGGAACGGCACGCGCACGCCAATCGCATTCGCCACCGCGTTCGAAATCGAGGCCCCGCCCGAGATCACGGGCGGCTCGCCTAACCCGATGACCCCGCGCTCGTCATAACCCTTGCCCGTCATCATGTGGACGACCAGCTCCGGAATGTCGTTCAGCCCCGCCAGCCGGTAGAACTCCATGTCCGCGTTCAGCATGATTCCGGTGGCCGGGTCCATCACCTTCTCTTCAAACAGCGCATAGCTGATGCCCATGATGAGTCCGCCCATCACGCTGCTCTCTGCCAGCCGCTGGTCGATGACCAGCCCGCAGTCCTGCACCGCCACCATCTTCTTCACTTTGACGATGCCGGTTTCGGTATCGACCTCGACCTCCGCCATCTGCACCCCGCCCACCCCGCTATTGGTGAGGTCCGGATGGTTCTTCGCCGCGATAGCATCGTTGTGCCCATGAGCGGTGATCGGCGTGGCTCCGATCCGCGCGCACGCCTCTTTCCAGGCCAGCGATCGCGAAGCATCGCCCTTCACCCGGATGACGCCGTTCTTCGCTTCCAGGTCCTCCGGCTTGGCATTCAAAGCCGGCGCAACCTTGGCAAACAGCGCATCGCGCGCATCCACGACCGCTCGGCGCGTGGAGGAACTTACGCCGCCCGGCGTCGTCGATCCCCCCGACCCGCCCGAAGGCGGGTACAGCGTGTCGCCGATATACAGCTTGATCGCATTTGCCGGCAGTCCCAGCGCGTCCGCCGCCACCACCGCTATCGTGGTCCGCGTTCCCGTGCCGATGTCCTGCGTCCCCATCTTGATGTCGACCGAACCATCCGGATGGATCGACAGGTCGCAGTCGCTGGCATGGCCGCGTCCGCCCCAGGTGTGCATCGACGTTCCCACCCCGCGCGCGATGTGGCCTTCCATGCTCTGTCCCCGCGGATGCCACTTGCTCTTCCAATCCATCAGGTCAGACGCGATCGTGAATTCTTCCGCGTACATCCTTGAGCGCGGATCGTTTGGGTTGGTCGATACCAGGTCAAGGTTCTTCCGCAGGAACTCGACCGGATCCATGTTCAGCTTGGCCGCCAGGTCATCCAACGCGCACATAGTGATGACCGCCGCCTGCGGGTGGTTGGGCGCTCGCCAGGCCCGCGCCGGTCCAATGTTATTGCGGATCGCCGTGTGTTCCTTGCGCTGCACCGGAATCCGGAACACGTAAGGAATGGGTGGCATGCCGCCGCCACTTGGCCCGCCCGTGCCCCACGACTTCGATTGCCACGCCACCAGCGAGCCGTCTTTCTTTGCTCCCACTTTCACTCGCGCATATGCCGACGGCCGCGCGCCCGCCACCTTGAGTTCCGCATCGCGCTCCAGCATGTACCGCACCGGCTTGCCGCCGACCTTCTTGGAAACTTCCGCGGTTGCGACCCCCCACCGGTCCGGGCCAAACTTGCTGCCGAATCCGCCGCCCACGTGATCCTGGTGCACGCGGACATTCGCGGCGTCCATTTTGAGCGGCTCCGCCATCTGCCCCGGGATTCCCGATACCCCTTGCGTAGACATGTGCACGAACAAATGCTCCGGATCCGGCCATTCCGAAATCGATCCGTGCGATTCCAGGCAGCAGTGCACAATCACCGGCGCACCGTACAGCCCCTCTGAAACCACCTCCGCTTCGCTGAACGCCTTGTCCACGTCGCCGGTGGTTTGTACCGCCGCTTTCTGGTAGTTCGATTTCGGCTTGCCCGCCGCTTCCGGATGCACCGTGGCTTTTTGAGCCGCCTCGATGATGCCGTCGGGTACGCCTTCTTCCTTCGCCTCTTTTACGTCGTCTTCCGTGATCTTGAAGCTGATGCCGTATTGCCCGATCTGCTGCACGATCTGCCGCTCCGGCACCTGGTTATCCAGCATGTCCCCGATCTCGTCCATGCTCAGCGGACCCTGGCTCTCGCCCACGCCCGCGGGAGGCTCGGCATCGCTCACCAGGTGAGCCTGCTTCTGGAACTTGACCTTGATCGCGCGCAGCGCGTCTTCCGCGGTCCCCTCATCCACCGCAGCCACCAGCACTACATCGTCGCCGGCCCAGTGAATGTTGGTGCCCGCTTTCTGGATGATCTGGATTCCCTTGACCCCCGGCATCTTCTCCGCCGCGCTGGTATCGATGCTCACCACCTGGCAGTGCGCGTATGGCGCGCGCAGTACCTTGCCGTACAGCATCCCCGGACGCTTGGTGTCGTAGGTGTAACGCGCGCGCCCGGAAACTTTGTCGGGCGAATCCACCCGCAGCGTGCGGTCGCCAATCAAAGTTCGATTCTCAGGATCCGGCCATTGATAGTCAGCCATGGGTTAAGCTCCCTCCTGCGCGGCTCGCGTGATGGCGGCGCGTATTCCCCGGTAGGTGCCGCAGCGGCAAATGTTGCCGCTCAATCCGTGCAGCAGATCTTCTGCGCCGGGATTGGGATTCTTGTCGAGTACCGCTTTGCAGGCCATCACAAACCCCGGGGTGCAGAAGCCGCACTGCGACGCATCGTTGTCGACGAAGGCCTGCTGAATCGGGTGCAGCTTGCCTTCCTGCGACAGCGATTCAACCGTGAGGATCTTGCTGCCCTGGGCCTCAATCGCCAGCATCGAGCAGGCATACACTGGGCGGTCGTCGAGCATCACCGTGCAGGCGCCGCATTCGCCCTTGTCGCAGACCCGCTTCGCGCCGGTCAGATCGAAAGTGTCCCGCAGCGCGTCCAGCAGCGTAACCCTCGGCTCCAGCATCGCCTTCATCTTGCTGCCGTTGATAGTGAACTCCATCGCGACCTTGCCCGGCCCGTACACGTGTACTTGCTCGCCGGCGGCCAGCACCGTCGTCGGCGCCGCGACCACCGGGACCGCGGCGGCGATGGTTGAGATCTTCAGGAAATCGCGGCGCGAAACTCCGCCAGACTCTTCCTGGGCAGGGGTTGGTTTCGGGGGGATGGAATCGTCAGTGCTCATTGCTGGACTCCACGTGGCGTGTACGGACCGGCCGCCACCTCCGGTTGTGCCTGTCCGAACGGAGAGAGGGGGACAAGGCGGGAGTCGATCTCAGAATCCGGCGTCGCTGCATGCCGGGCACATTCTGGCAGGCTGCAAGTATACAACTTCATCCCCATCCGATGGGGCCCTCGCCGGCTCAGGCAAATCTTGGCGCATTCTGCGCCTCCAGCCCAGCAAACTCCCCTCTGCGTTCTTCTCGTCCCCTCTGCGTTCTTTGCGACCCCTCGACGTTCTTTGCGTCCCCTCGTCGTTCTTCTCGTTCCCTCTGCGTTCTTTGCGACCCCTCGGCGTTCTCTGCGGTTAAGTCCGGAGAACGCCCAAACAAAAAAGCCAGCCGCAAGGCGAGATCGCCTCGTCAGCTGGCCGAAGCTAGCGGAAAAATGAACTTACTTCTTCAAAGAGCGAATGTATTTCACAACATCGGTGATCTGATCTTTCGTCAGCTTGCCCTCATAGGCCGGCATCGGTTTCTTCCCTTTTTCAATGATCCCGGTCAGATCCGCATCCGACATTTTCTGTACGTCTTCGGATCCAAGATCTTTCAGCTTCAGACTCTTACCCATTCCCGTGTCACCCTTACCTTCGGCTCCATGGCAACCTGCACATTTAGCCTTGAAAACGTCTGCGCCCGAATCCGCCGCAAACGTGGTGGCCGAGAGCACCAGCGCAACTGCTAGAACCGCCAGTGAAGCTACTAGCGTCTTCATTCTTCCTCCTGGAGTGTTGACGTGGGCACACTACGGCCCGCGACATCCATCGTTCGGGACCGCAAGCACCGTGCCATTCTCGGATCGATCCTATGTTGGTGAAGTGTAAGGAAATACAACCATGCCCGCAAGCCATCGCTCCTCCCGCAGCGCGAAAAAAAACACTTTGGCGCGGGTGATAAGTCGCACAATCCCCTTCGCCCAACCCCCCCTGCTTTCTCGGGTGAGCCCTAACCCTTGCAAAACGAATCAGATGACCCTTCTTGCCGGGAACATTGCATTTGGCACGGAGTGTGCCCTTTGATCGGCAAGTTTGGAAACCGGGAGCCACGCCGTGGAACCGACCCTGATGGTCATCGGATTGAACTATCGCACCGCACCCGTCGAAGTGCGCGAGCGGTTCTGGATCGGCGAGACACGCCGTTACCCTGCTCTGGCCGAACTGGCGCGTGCCGAAGCCATCGAAGAGATCGTCATCCTGGCCACCTGCAACCGCACCGAGTTCTACCTCTGGACCAGCGACGTGACCCTGGCCGTCAACTCGGTCCTCCGCTTCCTGACCGCCGAATACGGCTTGAAGCTCTGCGAGTGGAAGCACTTTTACCGCCTCATGGACGAAGCCGCCCTCCATCACATCTTCCGCGTCACGTGCAGCCTCGACTCCATGGTGGTCGGCGAGCCCCAGATCGTCTCGCAAGTCAAGACCGCCTGGCAGCAGGCGCAGAAAGTGGGCAGCACGGGGCGCTACCTCGACGCCGTCCTTCAGAAAGCGCTGACCGTCTCGAAACGCGTTCGCAACGAAACCGCCATCGGCAACTCCTCGGTCTCGGTGCCATATGCCGCGGTCGAGCTGGCCCGGCAGGAATTGGGAACTCTGGCGGGAAAGAACGTCCTCCTGCTGGGCGCCGGAAAGATGAGCGAGCTCTCGGCGCGTTACCTGCTGAGCAGCGGAGCCGCCTCCGCGTGCGTGATCAATCGCACTCTCGACCACGCCCAGGAGCTGGCCGCCAAGCTCGGTGCTCAGGCCGCTCCCTTCGAAGAGCGCTGGCATCACCTGGCAAAAGCCGACATCCTGATCAGCTCCACCTCCTGCCCGCACACCGTCTTGAGCGCCGAGGAGGCCGACCTCCTCATGCGCGAGCGCTCGAATCGGCCGCTGGTCATCGTTGACATCGCCATGCCGCGCGACATCGATCCCGCGGTCCGCCAGGTCCAGGGTGTTCGCCTTTTTGACATCGATGATCTGGAGCGCTCCGTCAAGAAAAATGCAGGCGAGCGCGAAGCCGCGGCTTCTGAAGCAGGAAAGATTGTGATCGAGGAACTGCAAGGTTTCCAGCGCAAGCTGCAGGCCGAACGCGTGGTGCCCACCATCGTCGCCCTGCGCAGGCGCCTCGACGAAATTTGCCGGCAAGAAATGGACTCCTTCAAGCACGAATGCGGGCCGTTTTCGCGGGACCAGGATCAGATGTTCGAGGAAGTAGCCAACCGCATTACTCGTAGAATTTCCGGCTTCCTCGCCCGCGAACTCAAGGAGCTTCCAGAACGGGTCGAACAGGAGCAAATGACCGCCGCCGTGCAGCGCCTGTTCCACCTGGAAACGCCCGACCAGGCGCTTGCCGGCGCCAATATCTAACCCCCGTGGCGCGGACACTCCTGTCCGCGCAGAGCCCGCGCCGCCTCCAAATCCCAAGGTAGAGACGCGCCGGGCGCCCATCCTTTTTCACGTCTGCCGATCAAACCAGCTTGCCTGCGACCAGCACAGGACGGTTCGGACTGTTATCAAGCGGGCAGGATAGGTCGCCATTTGCTGGCTGTTATCATCCACCGCTGGAGGCATTCGACAGGTTTGGAAAGGAAAGGACCATGGATCGCCGCCAATTTGCCACGCGTTCTCTCGCTGCACTCGCAGGCGCTGTGCTGAGTCGCCGCGACAGCCATGCCGTCGCATCGCTCTCCGCAGGCCAAGTCCCCGGGGCGGTGCCCGATTCGTTCGTACAGAAGGCGCGTTTTCCCGAAGGTTTTCTTTGGGGCACCGCCACGGCCTCATACCAGGTCGAAGGTGCATGGAATGAGGACGGCAAGGGCGAATCCATATGGGACCGATTCACGCATACACCCGGCAAAGTGCGAGGCGCCGTGACCGGAGATGTGGCTTGCGATCAGTACCATCGATACCCGGAAGACATCGCATTGGCGAAGCGCCTGAACCAGAAGAGCCAGCGTTTTTCCATCTCATGGCCGCGCATTCAGCCGGCCGGGACAGGAGCCCCGAACATGAAGGGGCTGGATCACTACAGCCGCTTCGTGGATGCTCTTCTTGAGGCCGGCATCCGCCCCTGGTGCACGATGTACCACTGGGACCTCCCGCAAGCTCTCGAAGATCGAGGAGGCTGGCCCAATCGGGATCTGGCGAGCTACTTCGCAGACTATGCCGGCATTCTTGCCCAGCATCTCGGCGACCGGATCACGGTCTGGGCGCCGTTTAATATGCCTTGGGCAATCGCTTTCATGGGCTATGCTGCGGGTGCCTTTCCGCCCTGCCGGACCAGCTTCAGCGATTTCCTGAAAGCGGCGCACACCCTGGCTCTGGCTCAGGCCGAGGCGCACCGTGCCGTCAAAGCCGCCTCCGCCAAAGCGACGGTGGGAAGCGCTTATGAGATGGCTCCGGCCTACCCGAAGACGGACTCAGAAGATGATCGCGCCGCTGCCGCTCGCTACCATGCCATGAATAATGTCTTCTTTCTGGAAGCGGCGATGCATGGCCGGTACCCGAAGGCTTTCGTTGGAGATCCTCCGTATGAGGTAATGGGCGTCAAGCCGGGCGATGAAAAGCTCCTCTACGCGCCGCTGGACTGGGTAGGCTTCCATTACTACACGCGACGCGTCGTCTCGGACGCCAGCAAAGAACCATTTCTCAGCGGCGGTAAGTTTAGCGGGACCGAGATTGAAAACAATTCCCCGGGCGGCCGCGATCCTTACACGCGCTTTCGCGCCGCCATGCCAACGGAGGGTCCGCTCACCGAAGCCGGTTTGGAAGTATGGCCGCGTGGCATCTACGACCTGGTTACTCAGATCTCAAGGGAATACAACCATCCGATCATCGAAATTACCGAGAGCGGCTGCGGCTATCTCGATGGACCCGATGAAGAACAAAATGGCCGCATACCCGACGGTCGTCGCATTCAGTGGTACCGCGAGGTGCTCGCGGAACTGGCCCGCGCGATCGCCGATGGCGCCCGGGTTCGCGCCTTTCATGCCTGGACCCTCCTCGACAACTTCCAATGGGCGGAAGGTTACACCGAGCGCTACGGATTGATCTATACAGACTTTCGCAACCAGAAACGCACCATCAAAGACTCGGGCCTCTGGTACGCTCGAGTGGCTGCCTCCAATCGCCTGGACGTATAGCATCTGCTCGCAGCGACAATCGGCGCCGCAAAGAAATGCCGGGCCAACCCCTGTGGCGCGGGACACTCCTGTCCGCGCAGCTCACCTTAGGCACTGTCATGCTGAGCGAAGTGAGGCGCCAGCCGAACGCAGCCGAAGCACCCCTTGCAACCCCACTCCACCAGAGACCTCGAAGGGAGTTTCTACCCAATGTCCGTGAGGGTAGTCCACACATTCGCGTTCTTGGTTCGTGGCGAATATGTGGGGCTGCGATGCGGTTGGCGCTTATCATGCGCTGGGATTCCCAACCGTCACTGCTCCTGCCTGCAACCAAGCCCCAATTTCCCCGAGGAACGGCTCTTGCCCTAGCTTCTCTGTGCCTATGTGTCTCTGTGGTGAGAAAACTCTGTGGTGAGAAAACTACAGGAAGCCGCTACGTCGACCGCGAACCCTCCGGCGCAGCCGGAGAAGAATTCTCCTCTTCCTCCCCATGCATCAGCCCGAACTTCTTCAGCTTGTAGCGCAGCGCGTCCCGGCTGATGTCGAGCAGCTTCGCCGCCTGGGTCTGATTATTCGCCGCCTGCCGCATGGCGATCTCCACCATCGCCCGCTCCACTTCTTCCAGCGAAGTTCCCCCTTCCGGGATATACAACTTGGGCAGCATGCGTCCATTGCCCAGCGCTTGCCCGCGCTCGGCCGGAGCCGTGCGCTCAAACGCCGTAAGGCCGCCGGTTTCGGCCACCGAGAATGGCAGATACACCGGCCGCAACTGCTGCTCCTCCTCCAGGATCATCGCCCGCTCGATGGTGTTCTTCAGCTCGCGCACATTGCCCGGCCAGCTGTGGTTCAGCAGCAGGCGCCGCGTCTCGTCGTTGATGCCCCGAACGGATTTCTTGAACTTGCGGTTGTAGCGATCAATAAAGAAGCCCACCAGCGGCAGAATATCTTCTTTGCGCTCACGCAGCGGCGGGATGAAAATCGCGATGATCGCCAACCGGTAGTAAAGATCCTGGCGGAACTGCGATTCGCGCACCGCTTTCTCCAAATCGCGGTTGGACGCGGCAATCACCCGCACATCCACCTGCATGTCGCGCACGCCGCCGACGCGCCGGATGACCTGGTCCTCGAGCACGCGCAGCAGCTTGGCCTGCAGCAGTGGCGACAGTTCGCCGATCTCATCCAGAAATAACGTTCCGCCGTCGGCCGCCTCGAACAAGCCCTTCTTCATCTGCTTGGCGTCGGTAAACGCGCCCTTCTCGTGGCCGAACAGCTCCGCCTCCATCAACGTCTCGGGAATCGCGGAACAGTTGATCGCGACGAACGGCTTGTCCTGCCGCCGGCTTTCGTAATGAATCGCCTTCGCGATCAGGTCCTTGCCCGTGCCGCTCTCGCCCTGGATCAGGATGGTGGTCGCTTCGCTGGCCGCTACCTTGCGCACGAAGCTCATCAGCTCGGTCATCTTCGCCGATACGCCCACCACGTTGTGGTACCCGGCCCGGCGGTGCATCTCGCCCCGAAGGGTCTGCACCTCGCTGCGCAGGCGCGTGGTTTCCAGCGCGTTCTTGATGGCGACTTCGAGCTCATCGAAGTCCAGCGGCTTGCCGACAAAATCGTACGCGCCGAGCTTCAGCGCCACCTTGATGTCGTCCAGTTGAGGATCGGCCGTGATCATGATTACGGCCCGGGCATCGCCATTCTTTTTGAGCTGGTCGAGCACTTCCAGCCCGCCCATATCGGGCAGGCGCACGTCGAGCAGGACCAGGTCGGGCGACTCGTGCTGCGCCACCTTCAGCCCGGGCTCCCCGGCCTCGGCTTCGACTACGTGGTATCCCCACTCCTCGCACTTCTGGCGCAGGGACCAGCGCACCAGTCGCTCATCGTCGACAATCAGGATCTTCTCGGCAGGCATGCAAGTGCCTAGATTCTACCGTACCCCCCATGAAGCCTGGAAAGTGGCCGGATACGGCCAGGAGGAAGGCTGCGGCGTACGCCGGAGACCGGTGCTGCCGAAAACCGCAGCCCAGTTCCGGCGTACGCCTGCAGGTTTAGTCACCTTCAGGTGCGTGCAGCACTCGGAACGTGCTGCCGCCGTTTGCCCAGATCAGAACCAGTGCGTCCTGACCCTTTGGCACATTGGCCAAAGCTTGCTTCACCTCCGAGGCATCGCGCGTCGGCTTGCGGTTTACGCTGACGATCACGTCCCCGGCCTGCAAACCGGCGTCATCGGCCGGACTGCCCGGGACCACGTTCTCCACCACCGCCCCCTGTACATCGTTCGGAGCGTTGATCTGATTGCGCGTCTCCGCGTCCAGATCGCCGATCCCGATTCCCCAGCGCGGCTTGCCTTCCGCATTGGCGCTTTCACTGTTCTCGCCATTGCGTCCGGGCATCGCTTCCAGGGTGACCGGAACGGTTGTGCTCTTGCCATCCCGCAGCACGTTCAGGTCAATCTTCGTTCCCGGGCTCATGCCGCCCACTTCGGCCTGCAACGAGCCCGCGTCATTCACGTTCTTGCCGTCCAGGCCGGTAATCACGTCGCCCACCTTCATTCCAGCTTTGGCTGCGGGGGAATTCGGTTCGACCTGGGTCACGACCGCTCCCAGGTTGTTGGAGACGTCGAAGAACTTGGAGTTCTGCGGCGTCACATCGGTGATGCCGATCCCCATGTAGCCGTGGGTGATCTTGCCGTACTTGATCAGCTTGTCCACCGTCGGCTTCACGATCTGCGTCGGAATGGCAAAGCCCATGCCCGAGAAGGTGCCCGACGAAGAGATCAGGAAGGTGTTGATGCCGACCACTTCGCCGCGCGCGTCCACCAGCGGGCCGCCCGAGTTGCCCGGATTGATGGCCGCATCCGTCTGGATGAACTGCCCGGGCTTGTGCGGATCATCCGTGGGATTTGGCCGGTTGAGCGCGCTCACAATGCCGCGCGTCACCGTGAACCGGAATCCGAACGGGTTGCCGAACGCCAGCACTGTCTGCCCCGGGTGCAGTTCTTTCGAATCGCCCCACGGGACGTTGGGCAGGTCGTGGCCGTCAATCTTGATCACCGCCAGGTCGGTCAACGGGTCCGTGCCGATGAGCTTCGCCGGGAGGATTCGGCGATCGCTCATCGTCACACGGATATCCGTCGCCCCGTCGACCACGTGGTTGTTGGTCACGATGTAGCCGTCGGGCGAAATAATCACGCCGGAACCGAGCCCATGATCGATGCGCGGCTGCGGACGCATCTGCGGTCCGAAGTTAAAGCCGAATTGCTTTCCGAAAAACTGCTGCATGCCTTCGGGAAGATTCTCCGAGCTCATATCGGGCTTGTGCTTGGAAGTCACCACCACGTTGACGATGGCCGGCGTCACCCGCGCCGCCAGCGTCTCCATGGCGTGATCGAGCGCCAGGAGCGCGCCCACGCTGTTGCTGTCAAGGGGCGCGGCGGTGGGCGCAGCCGCCGCTGCGCTGGCCGATGCCGGTTTGGCCACTTCATAGGCAGAAAACGAGATCACCAGCGCCGCCGCCAGAACCGAAGCGGCTATGCGCCTTTGAGCGATGCGTTTCCAGGTTTGTTGCACCCAGGTTTTCATGATTTGCGATTTCTCCTTATTTACAACTAATTCTTTAGTTTCTCGATCCCCACAAAATCCCACTCGTTGCTCCGCTCCTAAATCTTGGTTGGACGCGCTTGCGCCGCGCTTTGCGCCGCCGGATGGTAGAGCACCCAGCGCACTATGTTCACGTTCCACACTTCGCCCGCCGCGTCCGTCTGCTGGCTGTACACGACGAACAGCACCAGTTCCGTTTGCGGCTGAGCCTGCGCCTGTGGCTGGGCGTGCCCTTGCAGCGGAGCATCCGCCTGTAATGCAGCCCGGACCGACTGCTCCCCTGCCGAACTCACTGCCCGAACTGCCGTATCCGTATGATGCGCGGTTCTCGGCAATGCAGCCTTGCGCCGACAGTGCGCCGGACCAACGGGCGTCTTCAATCCTGCCTCAATCACTCGCACCGGAAAAGTGCGCGAGTCGTCCACGGTTGCAGGAACGACCGGCGCGCTCATTTGTTGTGCGACCAGCGACCCGACAGGCAGCGCATTCTGGAAGCCCACCAACTGCGGCGCCACGGCCACCGTCGCGCCTCCCAGCGTTGACACAATCGCGACCAGCAACACCGCTGGCCGCCACGTCGCCGTGTGTGCCGGACGATCCGGTGCCAGGATCTGCTTCACCCGCGCGGTCATCTCCTTCATGCGGCTGACCGCCGCCTGCGCCAGCGCCACGCTTCGCCGCAAATAACTCTTCTCCGCCAGCGAGACCAGGCAGCGTGCATACGCCCGCGGATTCGCCGTCTCGGCAATCACCGCATCGTCGCACGCCATCTCCCGCTCCAGGCTGAGCCGGCGCTCCAGCCACCACACCGCCGGATGGAAGAAAAACAGAGCTCGCACCACTTGCTGGAACAGGTTGGTCCAATCATCCCGCCGCCGCAGATGCTGCAATTCATGCAGCACGACGGCATGCAATTCATCTGCAGCCAGATCCCGCAAGCACCATTCCGGCACCACCACTATCGCCTTGCGGAACCCAATCGCGGTCGGCACTCGCACGTCGTGCGAAACGCACAGCGTCACCGAGCGAGACCGTGCGAAATCCTCCAGCGTATTCCTCAGCCGCTCGTCAAGACTTGCGGCATCGACCGGCGTTGAACCATGGCGCAGCTTGCGCACCTGCACCAATCCCGCTGCGAGGCGGACCAAACCAAAGCCCGCAACCAGCGCCCACGCCCCGAACAGATAGACCGCCCACGCTTCAGGCAAGCGCAGCAAAGGCGCGGCGCCGCTCCCGGCCGCCCCGCGAGTTTCCAGCCGCCCGATCATCGGCAACAGCGCCACCCCGGCCAGCGTCGCAAACCACACCGCGAATCGGGTGCGCGAGCTCTGCCGCCCGATGACTCGCAAAACCATCCACGCCACCAGCGCCAGGATCATTCCCCCAGCCAGCGAGCCCAGCAAGCGCTCGGAGAATATCTGAGCCACAAAAGGAAGAGTCAGTCCATTCATGACCGCCCCTCCGTTTCCTCCAGCATCTTGCGCAGCCGCTCCAGCTCTTCCAGATCAATTCCGCGCGCTTCCAGGATGTTCAAAACCAGGCGTTCATGCGAGTCCTCGAAAAACCGGCTGACCAGGTGCTCGATCTCCGAACGGCTCGCATCCGCGCGCGCCACCACCGCGCGGTACACATGCGCGCGGCCATCTTTTTCTTTGTCGTGCCGTACGTAGCCCTTCTTCTCGAGCACGCGCATGGTTGTCAGGACAGAGTTATAGGCAAGACTGGGCTTGGCGCGAAGCGAGACCAGCACTTCCTGCACGGTGGCTGGCCCCTTTTGCCACAGCACCTCCATCAGCCGGAGCTCGGCTTCAGTCAAAATTGGAGACTGGCTACGCGGCAAACCGGCAATCCTCCTTGCGGGTTGCAAAACACAGGCTGCAATTCAAACTTCCAGCTGCAACTCGAAACATTGATTGGACGAAGACCCCGGGAATTCGTCAACTAACATTTTAGTTGCAGCCCTGAGAGTTGAGGTTGCCTGCCCCGGGGCGGCGGGAGCCGACTCAAGCGATTTGTCCCGGAAACTCGAGGCAATCTGGGGGTTGCTCTGCGGCCTTCGCGAGCCCTTGGCGATCTTCGCGGTTAAAATCTTTTTGCTTGAATGACTTACGGACCCCAGCCTCCGGCCGCTCAAAGCTCTTCCGCGAGCCTACCCACGGCCATCGGAGCCGAGTGAGTCCGTAGAAGAACGAGCCCTATGCAGACAGCTGCGACCAGCATGCCAACCCGCAGAAACCGCCCCGCCGCGAAGTTTGCATCCCCAACCGCCGCCCGCACCAGTCCCGAGGTCGCACTCGCCGCACAAAAACCAAAGTAAAGCCGCTCCAGCAGCCCTCCCGAATAACCCAGCAGCGTAATCAGCACCCCACTGACGACCAGGTAGATTCCGAACAGAATCCAACTCCCCGCCCGCCCGTGACCGCTCCCCATCACGCCCGCCAGCTGCGCGTTCACCGCCAGGTCGCGCGCCGCCAGCCCCAGGAAGAACACGGAATGAATCAGCGCGATCAGGGCTCGCTTGCGGCTGTTGAGGATCGTGAACGGCGCAGTCATGCTCTGTTCACCCTATGCTCCTCCGGCACACCCCGATGTGATCCAAATCACGCGCCAGATCCTCGCCGGCCCTACTCCTTATTACTCCGGCGCCACATCGGGTTCTCCGGATTCCAGCTATGCACCTGGGTCTGAAAGTCCGGCTTCCGGCCGGCGGCTCCGACCGCTTCCGGCTCCTTCGACGACTCTTCTCCCCGCACCAGCTCGGCTACATAGTTCTGCAGCTTGCTGACCAGGTCCTGATCGCTGAGCACGCGGATCAACTCGCCGCGAGAGATTTTCGACAATCCGCCGCACAGCGGACAATGGACTCCTTCGTTTGTCATGAGGACTCCTTGCTCGGGGTTCGACGGCGAATGATGACGCCAGCTTTTGGGGCAACGCCTACCACTCGCCGCTGGTCAAGTAATCGTGAATCGACTTGGCAGCGCGCCGCCCGGCTCCCATCGCCAGGATCACGGTCGCGCTTCCCGTGACAATATCGCCGCCCGCAAACACACCCCTGCGGGAGGTGCGTTGTGAAACCGGATCGGCCTGGATGTAGCCCCGGGCATTCGTGCTCAGCCCGGGAGTCGTGCTCTGCACGATGGGATTCGCGCTGGTGCCGATCGCAATCACCGCCACTGAGAGCGGCACATCAAAGTCCGACCCCTCCACCGGCACCGGGCGCCGCCTGCCGGAACTGTCCGGCTCGCCCAGTTCCATGCGCTGGCAGCGCACCGCGCTGAGCCAGCCCTTGCCGTCGTTGAGAAATTCGCGCGGGCTGGTCAGCATGCGGAACTCGATGCCTTCCTGCTTGGCATGCTTCACTTCCTCGATGCGCGCCGGCATCTCCTGCTCGCTGCGCCGGTAGAGCACATACGCCTTGCGCGCCCCCAGCCGCCGCGCCGACCGGATCGCATCCAGCGCCGTGTTCCCGCCTCCGATTACCGCCACATCCTTCCCGCGCAAATCCATCATCGGCTCGTCGTAGCGCGGAAATTCATAGGCATGCATCAGGTTGATGCGAGTCAAAAATTCATTCGCCGAATACACTCCGTTCAAATGCTCGCCGGGAATCCCCATGAATTGCGGCAGGCCTGCGCCCGTCCCGATGAACACCGCGTGGTAGCCTTCTTCTTCAACCAGTTCATCGATGGTGACCGTGCGCCCCACCACCACGTCGGTCTCAAACTCCACGCCCATCGCCTTCATGTAATCGACTTGCTCGCGGATGATCTGCTTGGGCAGGCGAAATTCCGGAATCCCGTAGACCAGCACGCCACCCACCTCATGCAGCGCTTCGAACACGTGCACCTGGTGCCCCTTCTGCACCAGATCTCCCGCAGCCGTCAGCCCCGAAGGCCCGCTGCCCACGATGGCCACCTTCTTGCCGGTGGGCGGGGCTTTCACAATTTTCGATGGATCCAGATTCTTCTGCTCGTAATCGGCGACAAACCGCTCCAGGTATCCGATACCGAGCGACTCGCCGCGCTTCTTCAGCAGGCAGCCGCCTTCGCAGTGATCCTCCTGCGGACAAACCCGCCCGGTGACCGCGGGCAGCACATTGTCTTCGCGGATCTTCGCCGCCGCCTTCAGAAAATCTCCGGCCACGATCAACTGCACAAACTCCTTCACCTTCACGCCCACCGGGCAGTTGTCGGTGCAGGTAGGCTTGGCGCACTCCAGGCAGCGCACGGCCTCCTGCCGGGCAAGTTCCGCGTCGTAGCCAAGATTGACTTCCGTAAAGCGCGTGGCGCGCTCTTCGGCAGGCTGCTCCGGCATGTGTTGCCGCGGCATCTTGATGCGCTCGCGATTCGGGACCGGGTTCAGGGACTTCGTCGCCGGGCTCATCGCGCACCTCCGGCTACCGCACACGGCTGTTCCTGCGACTCGCGCAGCCGCTCCAGTTCCCCGTCGGGATTCTGCTGGAACGCCTGCATCGACCGCTGCTCCGCTTCCCGGTACATCGAATTTCTCTGCACCAAAACGGCGAAGTCCACGCGGTGCGCGTCGAACTCCGGACCGTCCACGCAAGCAAACTCGCTCTTGCCCTCCACCAGCACCCGGCAGCCGCCGCACATGCCGGTGCCGTCGATCATGATGGGATTGAGGCTGACCACGGTCGGGATGCGCTCTGGTCGCGTCATCTCGGCCACGGCACGCATCATCGGAATCGGCCCCACCGCCAGCACCAGGTCGATGCGCACCCCGTTCTGGATCAGGCTGCGCAGCTTGTCGGTCACGAAGCCTTTGTCCGCATAGCTGCCGTCGTCGGTCGTGATCATGAGCACGTCGCTGACCGCGCGCATCTCGTCTTCCAGGATCATCAGGTTCTTGCTGCGCGCGCCCACAATGCTGATGATGTGATTGCCCGCCGCCTTCAGCGCGGCCGTGGTGGGATAGGCCATCGCCGTGCCGACCCCGCCCCCCATTACCACCACTGTCCCGAATTTGCGGATCTCGGATGGCTTCCCGAGCGGGCCCACGATGTCGAGAATGCTGTCGCCCGTCCCCAGCAGGTTGAGCAGGTTGGTGGTCTTGCCGACCGACTGGACCACCATGTTGATGGTGCCGCGCTCGCGATCCACCCGCTCGATGGTCAGCGGGATCCGCTCGCCCGAAGGCGCGAGCCGGAGGATCACGAATTGTCCGGGCTGATGTTTGCGGGCGATGCGCGGCGCTTCTACTACAAACCGCTTCACGCCCGGTGCGATGAAATTCGCGTGGATGATCTTGAACAAGAGTCCCCCAGGCTGTAACCCAATATTTTGGGGGACCTCATGACCGTGCGGCTGTGATCGGCATCACCAGGCCGGGTTTGCCAAAAACCGCCCCCCCGGGTAGAGACGGGGCTTGCCCCGTCTCCAGCGTGCCCATACCCGTCGCCAGACGCGGCAAGCCGCGTCTCTACCCAACGCGCGGACCACCCAACCAACCACTCATTCCCGCCAATCCTCATCCAAAGATCTTCTCTGTGTCTCTGTGCCTCTGTGGTGAATCC
>Ga0126373_10000252_pt1 | contig 35340 bp, 28 predicted proteins | sample PanSoiMetPlot_11_FD_92545 | JGI IMG/M metagenome (GOLD analysis project Ga0126373, IMG submission 92545) | Tropical forest soil microbial communities from Panama - MetaG Plot_11 | ecosystem: Environmental > Terrestrial > Soil > Tropical forest > Bulk soil | place: Panama | collected 2016-02-17 | reverse complement strand
TCCAAGAACGTTGATGACTTCTGTTCCTGGAATATTTGCCGGCGGGGATTGTGTGTTTGGGCCTCGTTTGATTATCGACAGCGTGGGCGACGGCAAGCGCGCTGCCATGGGAATCGACCAATACTTGCGAGGTGCGGCGCATTCAGAACCGATCATCGAAGTAGAAATACTTAAGCGGCACTCCATGCCGCCTGGGTACCTCGATCTAAACCGGCAACCGGTTCCCATGCTCCCGCTCGAACGGCGCACGGGCGTGACTGAGGTTGAAATCGGTTATGACGCTGCATCGGCAATGGCTGAAGCACAGCGCTGCCTGCACTGCTGGGTGAACACAATTTTCGAAGGAACTCCAGAAGACGGCAGCATGTGCATTCTCTGCGGTGGCTGCGTTGATATCTGTCCTGAGAAATGTCTGGAATTGGTATCGCTCGATCGCATTTCGTTTGAGCCGGTGGCAATTCAGCACATTCGCGAAAACCAGGAATGTTTCGGGGTCGAATTAGATGAAGTGAAAGCCGACGAGCTCGGCATAGTGGCCGGTGCCGCGATGCTGAAGGACGAGACACGTTGCATTCGCTGTGGTCTTTGCGCAATGCGCTGCCCCGTAGGCACGATCACGATGGAATCCTACAACCTGCTTCCGGCGGAGCCGACAGGGCTGATCTCCATTGCAGCAATCGGCGCAGGGTTGCAGAACTAGCAAGAGGCACTTATGGCGGAAGTAAAGAAGGGACCGTTAGGAGACGACCTGAACCGGCGCCAGTTCTTCACCAAGCTCGGGTTGGGATCGTTAAGCATCGCCGCGGTCGGAACGGCGGCATTCTCGTACCAGTACCTGGAGCCGAACGTGCTGTATGAGCCTTCGCCCGTGGTGAACGAGGGCAAGCCGGACCGCTATCCGCTCGATTCGGTAACACTCGATGTAAATAACGGGATATACATCATTCATTCCCAAGAAGGCTATTTCTCATTAAGCGCGGTATGCACGCATCTGGGATGCCTTACCGCGTGGAAACCGGAACTCAACATCATCGCCTGCCCTTGTCACGGTAGCAAATTCGAACAGAGTGGAAAGAAGATCGAAGGTCCAGCGCCCAAACCGCTTCCGTGGAAGCGCATCTGGATCAATGACGATGGCGACCTCCTGGTGGACCGTTCGACTGAGGTTCCGGCGCTGGCGCGCGATTCTTTTGTGAAGGTCTGATATGGCGAAAACCCTGGACCACTATTTCGAAGAAATGCAGCAGACGCGGGTCTGGCGCTCGATTTTTCGCAGCGGCACCGGATCGAGCACGCTGAAGCGTGCTCTGGCTATTCAGCAGAACGTGTTTCTGCACCTGTTCTCGACCAAGGTTCGGACGCGCATTTTAAGTTTCGGCGCGACCTGGTATCTGGGAACACTCACGTTCGGCACATTCCTCATTCTTGTCGCGACCGGGATTCCGCTGATGCTTTACTACTATCCGTCGGTTCCCCAGGCGTACTCGGACACCAAAGATTTGCAGTTCGTGGTTTCCTCTGGGCTGTTTCTGCGCAACCTGCATCGCTGGACGGCGCACGCCATGGTGTTCCTGGTATTCGCGCATATGTTTAAGGTCTTTTATCGAGGAGCCTACCGCAGCCCGCGTGAGTTCAACTGGGTGATCGGCGTCATACTCCTGCTTATTACGTTATTTCTCAGTTACACGGGATACCTCCTGCCCTGGGATCAACTGGCGTACTGGGCAATCACCGTTGGTTCGAATATTGCGTCGGCCGTGCCCGTTATTGGGGACAAGATTCACTTCTTGCTTCTAGGCGGGCACGCCGTGAACGCGAATGCACTGCTGCGCTTCTACGTGCTCCATTGCATGATCCTGCCGCTGACAGCAATGTTCTTCGTCGCGATCCACTTCTGGCGAATTCGGAAAGATGGCGGCCTCTACGATCACCGCAGTGAGCCCCCACCCGTTCGCGTCAAGAACAGCGAGAGCGCGATGACGGAGGCGAAATAATCATGGCTGACTCGAAGGATTATGTCGCCGGCGTGGATTCGAACGCGAAGAGGTCTCCGCGTCGCATCGTCTTCATTACGCGCAGGACTTCGGCACAGGCAAAGGCGGAGACCGAAGATCAGATCCAGACATTTCCGGAGGTACTGTTTCGCGCCGCAGTTGCCATCATGACACTCGCCGTTGTCCTTGTGTGGATTGCGCTGTTATTCAATGCACCACTCGAGGGGTTAGCCGATCCATCACACACTCCAAATCCGGCAAAGGCTCCATGGTACTTCCTCGGATTACAAGAGATGCTGCATTACTTTCCGCCAGTCGTGGCAGGCGTTCTGGCGCCGGGCCTTGTCGTGATGGCGCTGGTCGTCATTCCATATTTCAAGGTCAACATTGAGGCGGAAGGCCTCTTTCTGAAAGACAGATCCAAGCGGCTGTGGATCTTCTATATCGCTGCCTGCGCGCTCTCGTTATTTTTGCTCGTGTTCAAAGTGTATGCGGCACTGGTGCCCACCCTGATCATGGCTGGACTGATGCTGTTCGCGGGTGAGAGTTCCCCACAATCGCCGTCTCGATTTCAGCGGTACGTTGCGGCACGGCCTCTATCCTATTGGGTGATGACGTGGTTCTTATTTGAATTGGTTGTGCTAACTGCTATCGGTACTTTCTTCCGCGGGCCGGGTTGGGCGTGGGTCTGGCCGTGGCAGGGTTCCTAGACTGATGAGGGTGCGGCCTTCATGAACAAAAAACTTACATCACTCTGGCAGAGACTTTTTGGAGACAGCGTACGCGCGTTCGGAGTCGTCAGCGTCATTCTCCTGATCTCGATGGCGATTGCGCCCGCAAAAGACTTCTTCAGCGAGTGGCGCGAGTATCAGAACGGATACCTGAAATTGATACGCAATCGCAGTGAGGCCAATACCCTGCAGCGCCATTTTAATGGCGGAATTCAGCAGATCTGGTTGCCGGAACTCGGAGTGGTTGATCGCTGCACGACTTGCCACGTCGGGTTGAAAGAAGCAAGCCTTACCGATGTTGCCAGGCAGCCTTATCGGAAGCACCCGACGATGCCTCACAATCTGGACCAATTCGGCTGCACGATCTGCCATCGTGGCCAGGGCGCTGCCACAACGGTAGCCGAAGCCCACAACAGTACGCTGGCATGGGAACAGCCCATCCTTCCGGACAAGTACATCGAGTCTTCCTGCGGCGGGTGCCATCGCGGTCCGCTGCCTGGCACGCCTCAGTTGAATCAAGGACGGAACCTTCTTTCGCGTGAAGGATGCGTTCATTGCCATGCCGTAAGGCTACCCGACGGCACCACGATGAAGGCGACGGACGATCCGCCACCTCTTTCGCACATCGCCGACAAGACAACACGCGAATGGATATTCGCCTGGCTGAAAGATCCGCAGATGTATGCGCCGACGTCCACGATGCCGAATTTTAAGCTTAGCGATGAGGATGCCCGCGACGTTTCGGCGTTTCTCATTGCGAATAGCACCCCTCTTCGGGGGGACACCGCGACGGTTTCAGCCAAAACCTCCGCCGATCCGGCCGCTGGAGCGACCTTGTATGGCGAGTCCTTCTGTGCGTCCTGCCATGCGGTACAAAACGCGGCGGGCAACATGGTCGGGGGGGATATTGGCCCTGAACTCACGCACGTGGGAACCAAAGTGAAATCAGAGTGGCTACAGGCCTGGCTGCGAGATCCGCGGAGCTACGATCCCCAGACGGCCATGCCGCACTACCGCTTCAACGATGTCCAAGTGGCGACGCTCTCGGGATTCTTACTGGGCAAGGCAGATTCCGACTTTCTCGCGAATATTCATCTTGATAAAGCAACGCCTGAGCAGATCGCACACGGAAAGCGCCTAGTCTCAGACTACGGGTGCACCTCCTGCCACGAAATCGCCGGCAGCAAGAAGCCCGAGAACTTTGCTCCGGAACTGAGTCGCATCGGCAGCAAACCGATCACACAACTGATTTTCCTTCCCGGCATGCCACATACGTTACCCGACTACATTGCAGGAAAAATCAAAAATGCCCGTGCATTTGCGTCGGGGCTCAAAATGCCACAGTACACATTTACGGGGCAACAGATCGATGCTCTTACCACCGCCCTGCTTTCGCTAAATGAGCGTTCGTATGCTCTGCCCCCCTCTTTGTCTGTCCCGGCAAGAGCGGAGACGGACTATCGGCCAGCCGGTAAAGCCGGAAAGCTAATGGCCGATCTGGCGTGTTTCAGTTGCCATCGCATCAACGGCCGCGGCGGCGATATGGCTCCTGATCTCACCTGGGAAGGCAGTTCGGTACAACGCGAATGGCTGGTGCAGTTCTTCAAAAATCCGGGAACGTTGCGCCCGGCTTTAATCCGCCGCATGCCTCGTTTCAACCTGACAGATGGCGAAGTCCACGAACTCACGGACTACATCATGACGGTGTACCAGAGTCCCAAGATCGATCGCGATTCGATGCCGCTCAGTGGCTACGCGCAAGGAGAGATCGAACTGGGCAAGCAGCTGTTCTACGGAAAGTACTCGTGCCAGGGCTGTCACATCGTCGACACCAAGACCGACAAGGGCTACATCGGGCCCACGTTGACGAGCGTCGGATCTCGGCTTACAGCGGCGTGGATTTTTCAATGGATGAAGAACCCGCAATCGCTGCGCCCAGGCACAGTCGAACCGAACCGCACGATGAGCGACGACGATGGCCGTGCGCTCACGGCCTTCCTAATGTCACAAAAAAGTGGAGGGAGATCCTTGGTAGGCATGAGAGCGACCAACGGCAAGCGGACACAGGAGGTTGCAAAGCGATGAAGGTCTATATGGCATTCCTGCTGGGGTTAGCGCTAGTTGGGGCTTCCTGTTCTCGAAAAAGCAGTACGGCGCCGGCGCTTAAGCCTACGGCATTCGGTGCCACGATCGTGGAGTCGAGTGGCGGAAAACAGTTCGCGCAGACTGGAAGCCTGCTGCCAGAGCCAATCATTTTGCAAGTCAACGATGATCAGGGAGCAGCAGTGGCCGGGGCACTGGTTGAGTTCTCCGCTGCATCTGACGTCAGCTTGGATCCAGCGCGCGTGCTAACTGACTCGAGCGGACAAGTCAGCACCAACGTTTCACTTGGCGGAATGTCCGGAAGGTACCGGATCACCGCCTCCACATTCGACAAGTCTCATAGGAAAGTCGAACTCAAACTGGAAGAGATCGCACTCGGATATCAACAAGCCCTCGGGCGCAGGCTCAATGACCAATATTGCGATCGTTGCCACAATTCAGAGTCGACCGCTGAGCGTGTATCGAACTACGACAATCTCGACGTCAAACCGCATCCGTTCAACGACGGCGACGCGCTGAACAAGATCAATGACGCGGACTTAATAGCCATCATCGCAAATGGCGGACCGGCTTTGCAGAAGTCCGCTCTCATGCCCGCTTGGGGAAATACGCTTAACAAATCGGACATACAGGCGTTAATCGCTTACATCCGAGCGGTTTCTGACCCGCCGCCGAGGAACTCGGGACCGGTTTACATGGAGAACGGCCCTTAGAGAGGATGCGATACTGCCTCATACTCCAGCTTCGACGTGATCCACAACGAGACAATTCAAGGACACGCTTTGTAACGAAAGCACCAGGGACAGAGCTGATACCTCTGATACCATTTTCCTCGGAACTACAGCGAATAGGAGAAACTATAGAAACTGTAGCCTATAATTGAAATGGCTTGTAAGCCGCTGTAAAGCAGCTTATTGTCGAGGAAGTGTAGAGATCACAGCAGGTAGCAGAAACGGCGGTATTAGAATCCCTCCCTCTCCGCCGCGCCAAGGCCTAATTCGATCGTGAGCGCTAATTCACTCACTGTCTCCATTCTCGAATTCGGTCACACTCGCTCTCTATAGGCGCGAGCTTACGTCGGCACACATCCAAGAACGCTGGAGATTCTTGAGGAGCACGAAATAATCAACTCGCTGATAGGGAGTTTTGTTAAACGACCGCTCCCGATGATCAAACCGTACCTGACACCGACGATTAGGCGAACATCGGCGCTTGGTCACAGAGAGGTCACAATAATTTGGACACTCCGATAAGTTAACTTGTTGATTGAAACCCCAAGTTAGGCCTGAAGAGCGCAGCCCTGAAAAAGCTGGTCGCCGAGGGTTCAACTCCCCCTGGCTACCAGGATCACACGAAGTCAGGTTTTTGCCGTCTTTCTTAAATCATTACATTCAGTAGGAATTTCCGGAAGTCGATGATGTTCGATCTTCGTAATCCGCTGCACCTATTGGCGTTACCCCTTTGGCAGAGCGCAGCCCATAAGGGCTTGGCGCCTACCGTTACTTGATTCCAAGAAGGGCTCCCGGTTGCCGCGAAAGGAGTCGCGGATCTTGGCCTGGCGAGTTCACGCGATCAGCAGGCGCTCAAGAGAAAGATCTCCGGCGTGCGGACTGGGACAACGGGAAATTGATCATCGCGGTTCGCCACAGCTCGCCGTTGGGAGTCAACAACTGGAGCCCAAGACCACGCCTAATTTCGGGGGTGTCAGTCTCGTAGGGTTGCCGCACATCCAGGGAGAAGCGTCCAATTACCGGCACACGCCCTGGTTTGAACACGGAGGCGATGGAGAGGCGGACGCCATACAGCGTCGTCGGTCCCGACACGATTCCCTCTCCGACCTTGCAACTGCGGCTCCAGCTCGCCTTGCTTTTCCCTCTTTTACCGAAAAAAATGCAACTAGCAGACTCCAACAAAAGCTAGCCCGCCTTGGAGCTCCCTGTAGGTTCGTACCGTCGAACCCGATTTTCGTGTGGCGGCCGGCGTTGTGGGGTGCAGATTCTACTCTTGCTGCTGGCCGGTTATGCCGATGATGGCCAGAGCATCGGCGCATATGTAGCCTGGGTACACCATTTCGCTCACTGTTGGCACAAGTGGGTCAGCACTAGGTAACAAACCAACAGCCCGATTCTTTCCGGCCCTCTTAGCCTCCCGAAGGGCTCGATCAGCGAAATTGAGGACTCTTTCGTAATTGACAATTTCGGGATGTTCGGAAAGCCAGGGGAATGCGGCCCACCCAATCGAGCACGTTCTATAAATCGTTTCATTCGGATTCGCAAGTGCGAACGGTGTATCGCTGACCGCGGCGAGCACTCGAGCACTGAGAGTTTTAGCATCCCTGCGATCCGTATAGCGCGACACGATTAAGTATTCCTCACCTCCCCACCGCACCAAAACATCGGAGTGCCGTATAGCCGAACTGATTCTGCGCGACATTTCTACTAGCACTCTGTCACCAACATCGTGTCCATAGCGGTCATTGACTTCTTTGAAATTGTCCGCGTCAATCAGGTAAAAGACCAGGTCTCGGGTTCGTTGATCACGATTGTCCGCGTAAGAGCGCAACGCATGGCTGATGTCTCCTTCGATTGTTTCCGAGAAGTATCGGCGGTTGCGGAGGCCGGTCAAAGGATCGGTCAGAGAAGCTTCCTGCAGCACGTTATTGGTACGCTTCAATTCCTCATTCAAGCGGTAATGCTTGAAAAAGATGAGAAATGCCATCGCAAACATTGTGCCGAGCGTTACTAGCACTCGAAAACGCACAACTGAAGCAGGAATGTCGCGGCTTAAAAGAGCGAAGCCACCCATGACCGGCAGTGACAACACCGCCATCATCGCAAGCCTTGCTATCCAGGAAGCGTATGTTTCGTCTGTGGACGTTTCTGTCGTGGACGACAACCCTTGCCCGGCTAGGGCGACTACGGTGAACGCCGCAAACGATGCTGAATACGGAAGGTCATACCAGCTGCCTGTGTAATACACTCCTTCGTGGAGTTCGCGATTCAGGAGGTAGAACGCCGCGCTATTGAATAACACCGCTCCAAGAAAATAACCGTAAAGCTTCCTCCACTGTCCTGAGGCCCGGTACCAGAACACTCCCAAAACAGACACAAGCACTAGGGCCTCTCCTGCATCAAGCAGATCGTAGTTTCTATCGTAGTGGGCCTGATCAGGAGAGACGTATTGCCAGCAAATCACGTAGAACACGTAGAGATAGAGCCACCACAACAGGAGCAGCGAAAAATCCAGGGCACCCAATCGAGCACTGCGCTCCGAGGGCTGAAGATGCGGCCGAAGCAACAGGCCAGCTAAGATTGGGACGCCCGCCATGAATAAGAGCGCATCGGCAGAAAACATCTCCGGCATTTGTTTCTGAAGCACAAGATCGAACACAATCCACAGCAGTTGGTCAAGCAGCCAGAGTCCCCACCCCATGGCTTGAAGCATCCAAAACATGCGCATCCGCCCTTTGCTCGATATACCGTTCAAACTGGTGACTATCAGCACGGAAAGCATCAGAAGAGCACAGACAATGTCGCTAAACGCCGCACGAGCAAGACCGCGCGGGAGCAGGGCGAACGCCACCATAAGCACCGCCGTAAGGAAGACAAGCGTGAGGATCCAGATTTTTGAAAGCTGGCGCAATTTCGGTGGCACTCCGTGCGATTCTAAAACTACGCGATTGACTCCCCTAGGTTACGGAAGTTACATTCCAGCTCCCTCCGACTTCCGAATAACCAAGCCACCCGCCGAGTGCAGAACCTGGTGGAAGAGCGACGGAAGCTGATGGCAGAACGGACAGCGCAACGCAATCGTTTAACCAGCTACTTGAAGATTTATTTCCCGCAAATGGTGGAGTGGTTTGAGAAGCTGGACATGCCGCTGGTGTGTGACTTACTGGAGCGCTGGCCGACGCTGGAGGAGTTGCAAAAAGTATCGCCGGAAGAACTGCGAACCTTCTTCTGCCAGCACCACTGCCATCGAGGATTCAGGGAACGTCGTAGCCTGGTGATCGGCGGAGCGACTCCGGCGAAGGAGGATCGAGCGGTCATCGAAGCCAAGAGCGCGGTGGTGAAAGTGATCGTGCAACTGATCCGCAGTTTGCTCGAGGGCATTGCGGAGCTCGACCGAAAGATTGAGCAAGCGGCCGCCGAGCATCCGGATTTTTTCATTTTCGACTCGCTGCCGGGAGCGGGTGCGGTGATGGCACCACGGCTGTTGGCCGCCTTTGGCTCGCAACGAGATCGTTACCGCTGTGCCGTCGAACTGCAGACCTACAGTGGGATCGCACCGGTGACGGAGCGGAGCGGGAAACGGAAGTGGGTGCATTTCCGCTGGGCCTGTCCTGAAGTTTCTGCGGCAAAGTTTTCACGAATGGGCGGGTTACTCTATCGCGCAATCGGCCTGGGCCCGGGCCTACTACCAGCAACAACGAGATCGGGGCAGCGACCACCACGCAGCGGTACGAGCCTTGGCTTTCAAATGGATTCGCATCCTATTCCGTTGCTGAAAGATCGGGTCGCCTATGACGAAAATAAATACTTGGCGGCATTGGCTACGCGAGGCTCGCCATTGGTATGCTCGCGGTCGTGGGCATGGCCAGCTTGTGAAATCCCTGTGGATCCTGAGTGAACAGCATAGTCTTTAAATTGCAAAAAACTATTGACACACTTACTCAGACATCTGATTTCGTAGATTGATTCGTCAATTGACAGTTCGCTCTACTTCTTTTGCCATGCGGCTGCTTGCTCGGTCTTACCCCATGACTGATAGAGCTGCACCAACCACTCCCGGGCGCGATCCAGGTGATACCAATATGCCACGCCAGTCCTTTCTTTGCGCTCCAGCATTCCCTGGTAGCCCTGCAGCAGCAGCGGTTCTGCTTCGGCGTATTTCTTCTGTCCAACCAGGCTCGTACCTAGCAGACTCGCCGCACGGTATCGTTCCCAGTTGTCCAGATGGTTCTTTTCAGCGAATTCCAGAGTTTGGCGCCCAAGACGCTCGGCCTCGGCGAACTTTCCTTCCGAAACAGAGATCAACGCCAGATCGCACATTGCCGACTGAACGTCCGTCGGGTCTTCCGATGAGCCGGCGCGCAGACGCCCTGCGAGAACCTGCGCGGCGTAAGTCTCGGCCAAGCCGTACCGGCCCTGTCGCTGATACATCGTCGCAAAATCCGCGAGAAAACCCAGTGTGAGGGTATGCTCTGGCCCCAGCACGCGGCGGCCGATCTCCAGGCTTTGACTGAAAAGCGCCTCGGCCTGAGCGTACTTTCCCTCCAGGGCGTAAGTGTCGGCCAGATTGCCCATCGACAGAAGTGTAGCGGGATGCTCCGGGCCGAGCACTCGGCGCTGGATCTGCATGGTCTCGCTGTAGAGCGCTTCAGCCTGGGCGTAGTTGCCCCGCGTCCAGTAGACGTTGGCCAGATTATTCATTGAGACGAGGGTGTCGGGATGTTCCGGACCGAGCACGTGGCGCCGGATCTCCAGAGTTTTTCTGTACAGCGGCTCCGCCTCGTCGTTCTTGTCTTCCGCCCTGTATACGTTGCCCAGATTGTTCATGCAGTACAGCGTGTCGGGATGCTCAGGACCCAACACCCGCTGCTCGACCGCAAGCGCGGGACCGAAAATCGCCCCCGCCTCTTGATACTTCCCTTCATGCCAGAGAGTGCGTCCCAGATGGTTTAGTGTGTTGAGCGTCTTCGGATTCTCCGGGCCCCAAACACGCCGCTCCAGATCGAGCGCGCGTTCCAACTGTTTTTCCGACTGGGCGTAATCCGCGAGATCTTCGTATGTCTTTCCCATGGCATCGCGAATCGCAGCCTCGACTTCCGGTTGCCGGTCGAACTTTCCTTCGATGCGGGCTGCGGCCTGGTCGAGGGCCGTTCTGACTTTGATGTCCCGATCCGGCTTAGCGCCGGAGCCGGATTGGTTCCTTGCACTGGCTTGGCCGAGCAGATCGTTGCGCAAAAAATCGACCACTGCGTTGGCCGAAGCCGCCTCCTTCGCCGCCACCTGCTCGGCCCTGCGCGCCACTATCGCCTCTCGGGAACTCACGATCATTCCTGCAACAAGAACCAGAAACACCGCCGACGTGCCGGCTACTAGTGCCTTGTGCCGCCGCGCGAACTTCTGCAGCTGATAGCCGGTGCTCGGCGGCCGCGCCACGATGGGTTCGTCGGCCAGGTATCGGCGAATGTCCGCGCCCAATTCGGCGGCTGAGGCATACCTCCGCGCCTTGTCTTTTTCCAGCGCCTTGGCAACGATGGTTTCCACGTCGCCGCGGAAACGACGATTGATGGAACTAAGCGGCGTGGGATCTTCTTCGCGAATGACTTGGACGACTTCGTGCAATGGTTTTTGCTCGGTGTTATAGGGCGCCTTAAGTGCGAGCAATTCATAAAGAATGACGCCGAGCGCATAAACATCGCTACGGATATCGAGCGCCAGAGGGTCGGCCAGGGCCTGTTCCGGGCTCATATAGGCAAGCGTACCGATGAGCTGACCAATGTCCGTTTGCCGCGTTGCCTGCATGTCGGAGTCGGTGACGCGCGCGATGCCGAAATCGAGGATCTTCGGTTGCCCGGTTTCGTCTACCAAGATGTTCTTGGGTTTCAAATCGCGGTGAATGATGCCCCGTTGATGCGCATGATGTACCGCATCACAGATTTTCGCCATCAGTTCTACTCGCTCACGCGTGCCCAGCTTGCGCGTGTTGGCGTACTGCAGAACGGAAAGCCCCTGGATGAACTCCATCGCGAAGTAGGGTTGATCCCCTCCGCCGCTATTGGCAGTTCCGGCCTCGTAGATCTGAGCTATGCCGGGATGTTGCAGGCGTCCAAGCAGCTTGGCTTCTTGCTCGAAGCGCCGCAGATCTTCCGGAGTGGCGATCCCCAACCGGATCACCTTCAATGCGACGATCCGCTGCGGGTTTTGCTGCTCGGCCCGGTAGACAATTCCCATGCCACCTTGCCCGAGCAAACCGAGAATCCGATACGCCCCGATTTTCTTGCCGGACTCACCGAAGCCGCTGAAGGCCGGCGCGCCAACAGTACTCGTGAAGTGGGTTGCGGTGGGCTGTGAACCCGGATCGATTTCGCCCGGTTCAGTGCGTTCGTCACCCATTTAGCCCGTCTCCGCCCGACGAGAACTAGGAACCGAAAAGTTGCCAAGCCTGGCGCCTGGTTCTTCCCGGCCACCGAAGGTTCGCAAAGCTGGATTGCAAATTCAAGAGCGTCAGGTTATCACGGAAGTCGACGGCGTGGCTTGATCTACCGCAGCTGATTCATAACGGAGAGCATCGGCGGTCGTCCCGTTTGCGGCATTCATGTGTAAATGAATGCCCGGTGCCCGGCGCTGATGTTAAATCGCGATATCACTTATCCTCTATTAAGTGCGCCCCAGCTCGCACAGTGTCCGCAATCCGTGTTCTTCGTGATAGACCGGTCGCTGCATTCCCGTGCGCAATAAGTCAGCCAGCTTACCCGCATCTACCCTGTCGCTCTTGTTCGCTTCCTTAATAAGGCATTGCGCCACGGATCGCAGACCAGCACTTGCTGCACGTGGGGCTTGAGCAGTAGGGTCGGGGACTGGCGCCATACTCCGGAGGTTCAGCCTAGCCGGATCTCTCCGTTTCCGTTGAGAGTGCCTCAGTATCCGAACCGTAAGCTGGGTTCCAGCCCCCGACGCATCAAACTCAGCGTGCTGCTTTCCAGCACTGGGCTTTCCTGCTTGCTTCGTGTCAAGGGTTATGAGACCGATTCCGCTGAGCGCCGTGCCGAGTCATTGGGCCGTAACGAAAGGGAACGCACAGGTGACCCAGTCGCTCACCATCCCAAGGATGTTTCCTCCACGAATGCGATCCAAGCTACAGAGGTCTGACTTTTCCTCTGGTGGGCTGGTTCCCACTGAATACATCAGCTTTCTTCTGGACATCAATCGTAGAGCCAGGCTGCCCAGGTCCCCTCTTTCCAGGTGACATGCAGTTCGCCTCGCAGCCTGTGGATAAACTGCAGGATGCTGCTGGCCTTGGTTTCTACAATGGATTCCATTACCAACTTGCCGCTGCCATTCCGGACAGCGATCACCGTCGCTTCCTTGTGCACGTCCATGCCGATATACTTCATGTCACGACTCATGTCATTTGTCTCCTTGGGGGAAGCTCGTTCGTGCTAACGTCTATCTTTCCCCCAAAGATAAAAATGCCATCGTTCGGGGCTGCCCTTTCAGAAACTGAAGTTATCCATTCTGAGACTGGCGGCCCAGCCACCACAGCTTCAATCTTGTGAAGCAGGGCGTTCTTTGATAATGCATTGACTCGGGCTTTTGACGGGCTCAAGGTCGCATCTGGCAGTTGCCGTTTCCATAGTTTGCACTGTCAGAATCTACAGACCATTTTTGGGCCATGCGTTTTCCACCTTCAGGCAATTTGCAGACCTCACATTTCGCTCTACAGTGACTAGCGAAATGGGACGGGAAGAATTAGGCCCATTGAGCGGGGCTGACTTGGGGGAAGCCAGTCCCGCTTCTTGATGATGTGACGGCCTCATGACCGGCAATCCAGTGGAGCTGACCGGGCCGAACCCCAATCTCAACCTAGAACATTATGGCCACAGGGTGTGAAGTCGACGTAACACCGCGATTTTAAAACTATCGGCAGGGTCTAATCAAATTCCAACCGTAAACCTGTTGCAACATGAACCCCCTTTGTTGCTAACCATCGCCTACAAAGAACTAGTTTTGTTCTTCGCGGAGTAGAAGAAGTATGCGGCGAAAGCGAAGCTCAATTGAACATGCGCTGATAAAGCTTTATCAGCTTCTGGAACAATACGCGCCATCGTGGTACACGCAAGAGGACCGTGAAATGGCCGAAAGAGCGCTAGGTCGATCTCACGACTATCCACAAAAGGCACGAACTGGCCACAGCATTCACGAATTCGGCGACCTACGCGTTGATATGCGCCGCATAGAAGTAACGCTTAACGGCGACCCTGTCCGCCTTACTGCTCGCGAATTCCAGTTACTGCGCTACCTCATCGAAAGGCCTGGCACTGCGATCTCGCGAACTGAGCTGCTGCAGGCCGTCTGGGGATATTCTGCACACAGCTCCACGCGCACAGTGGACGTTCATATCGCCAGTCTGAGGAGAAAATTGGAAAAGGACCCCGTCTCACCAGAAATGATTATCACCGTTAAGGGAATGGGATATCGGTTCGACTGGAAAGATGGCTTCCTTCGTCGCGAAATTGGCCCCCACACCCTGCGATCAAAACGCGACAGAATGGCCGGTTGATATTGAAGAATCTACTTCCAAGTCTACTCAGCTCAAGGAGGCCGGTGACTTCATGAAATCAAAATCCCCCCCGCAGGGGTTAATGAGTGAAATCGGAATTTTGCAATAGCCAAGATCCGTCAGTTACCAATGGTCATGAAAGTATTGTCCTAGTGGACACGCGGCCCTCGTCCGTTCGATTTTTTGGTTACAGAGTCATCTGGAGTTATGGTGGAAATTACGTGGTGCTTGTCCTGGCCGACTGGCACCTGATTCCTGGGAGCAGACGAGGCACACTGACATGCACAGCGGAAACACCCCGACCATACCCCGGCGCAGCTCTAGAATTCCCACAGCAGTTCAAATCCTGGTAACGAGTCTTGAAGGAAAGCATTTCTCGGATGTGTGCGAAACCGAAGTGGTCAACGCACACGGTTGTGCGCTCTTGACACGGGTTAAGCTCGAGAACGGCGTTCCTCTTCACTTTCACAGCACCGATGGCCGCGAGACCACCGCTCGAGTGGTCACTTGCCACCCGATCGGCTCCGATCAGCGAAGCTGGAGACTAGGAGCGAAGCTCGACCGCCCCGAAAACTTCTGGGGATTGAACGACTGTCCTAAAGATTGGGCTCTTCCAGCGGGTTCGTTGCCGCCGCGGGTTTCGCCGACCGCCTCAGCCACACGCCAACTGCCCGTTCAGCAAACCCAGCCCTCGGAAACCGTGTTCGACCGCATCGCCCGGCAACTAGATGCCCAGGTGAAGCGAGCGATAGCAGAATCGATCCGCCCGCTCCAGGCAGAGATCCTGGCGATCAAGGAGCGACTAGCAAAGCGAGACGCGAATCCTAGCCGCTTTGAAGTGTCGCTTTCGAATATTCCTCCTGAGCTCGAACAACAGATCGAATTGCGTCTGTTAAGGGATCTCGAACCGCGAGTGGTGGACGAGGCACGCCAACAGTCCGCGTACTTGCTGGCATCGGTCAAGGCAATCATTGACCAGCGTACCAACGACGCGCATGAAACGTTTCTGCGTGGAGTTGCGAACGAACTCGAAGCCGTCGAAAAACGGGCGCAGGAAATTTCCGCTGGCATCTTTGAGAAGACCGAAGAGCATTTGCGTTCTGGTTTGCAGCAATTCCAACGGGAATTGTTGGACGGAGGAAACTCTCTAAAACGTCTAAGCAAAGAGCTTCTGGAGTTTATTCAATATGAGTTGAATGCGCAGCATGATGCACGGTGTGAAGACCTCGAGCAACTCCGCGCAGCGGTTGCGTCAGAATCAGCCCGTTTACAACATCAGGTTGATGATCTGGACACTCGCATCGCGAAATTGGACGAATCTGCGCGTTGCCTTGAATTAGGCTTGGACCAGCGCCTGAGCCGGATGTCCAGCGACATAGTAAGGGATACGCGCAACCAGTTCGAGAGTGCTGCGGGTGAGATCCTGGAGGAGTTAGCAGAACGCAGTGTTCGAGTACTCGGCAGTCAACTGGAAGACACCAGAGGAAATCTCAAGGTTATCCAGGAGGAAATGGCTGCGTCGGCTTCCGAGTCGTTGAAGGAGCAAGTAGCAAATGCCTCGCAGGATTTCCAGCACTCAATAGAGCATCTGGCGAGACTCTCCGTCGAAAGCTGGCGGCTCAAGTTGGAAGGCGCCTTGAATGCTGTAGCTAAGAGTCTTAGTGAACAGTTCCGGCCCCCAGCAGGGCAAGACGGACAGTAGATCGCAAAGGTTCACACTGAGACTGGTTGTACCGTACAACCTGGAATGCTCTCACTGGCCGTACTGCGGCCTTCCGGAGGCTCGTCCTACTCCATCTTGGCCCTTGAATCACCTTCGCCCTGTAGATTTCGCACGAGCTAAGTCGCTTCTGCCGAGTGTAGCGCGCGGTTTCGGTCCGAAGGACGCCGTGGCGCGCGCAAGACGCATCGTAGCCGAAGACGAAATCGCACTCGCGTCGCGTGACTTGGGCAGGCCTGCGAAAACACTCGACGGTGCGTGCTTCACACTCGAAAAGCATGGAGACCGATTGAATGCCGGATACGCTAGTTATCTTGAAGTCCGGCGACTCCTTCTCATCGTTCAGCTCGAACAAGCGGATTGATGCTCGCCGACGTCGAGTTTGCTCTTTAGCTCGGCGCTATTGGCACTGCGGCTTCCCGTGACCCATACGACGTTATAATGTCCGCATGTCAGCGGCGCATGACTCACTTCTCTATGCACGTGTCGAAACAGTCCTCGCCGGCGAGATTACCGATGGAGATCTGAAGGTCGGCGACCAGTTACCCACGGAAGACAGCCTCATCGCGCGATTTGGGGTCAGTCGCATCACGGTCCGTCGGGCTATACAGAATCTGGTGGGCCGCGGCCTTGTCGAAATTCGTCGCGGCAAGGGCACATTCGTCGCCGCGCAAAAGTTCACGCAGGACCTTAAAGAGCTGAGCGGATTTGTGGAAGATATGCACGCACTCGGCCGCAAGCCGACGGCCCGCGTGCTGGGTAGAGAAATTGTGTCTGCCAATGCGACCGTGGCAACTCAACTGGCACTGACAAGGGGCGAGCGCGTTGTCAGAATCCGCCGTGTGCGCCTGGCGGATGGCACTCCCCTCTCGTTCGATGAGACCTTCCTCCCTTTGGAGATCGGCAAGAAAATCATCACTAATAACCTGAAACTCGAGCCCATCTTTTCACTTCTTGAGCGCAAATATGATGTTCCGCTGATCGAGGCCGAGTACAAACTGGACGCAGTGCCAGCCGGGATCGAGGTCGCCGCAGCGCTGAAAGTCAAGCAACAGACTCCGATCTTTCGCATTGAGCGAACTTCCTACTCGACCGGCGGCCGCCCAGTCGATTACGAAACACTGCATTACCGGGGAGATCTCGTTCAGTTTGTGACACGCCTCGTCCGAAAGATTCCTCGTTGATGGACATGTTTTCTGCTACCCGCACTATCCCGTAACGAGTCGAGGGCACCGCCTTTCGCACTATTTACTCCTGCACAATCGAAGACCTTGAGTCGATCATTCAAGCCCAGGTTTAGAGTCCGTGCCGTAGGGAACCGGTTCGGCCAGGAGCGTCTTGGATTTCCGGAAACGGATATACCTCTGGGCGCGAAACCATGGGCGCGCGGATGTCCAGGAACTGCACGAGGTCCTTCGAAAAGATCAGGTCAAGCGTCCAGTCCAAGGCCACGCGGAGTTTCTTTTCGAACCGTGGGAGCTTAAAAAGGTAAATCGTTCGCCAGAGCCACCAGGCGATAAACCCCGAGAAGTGAATGCCCAGGATGTTGGCGACGCCGGTCCGCCGGCCGATGGTTGCGAGCTGGGCGATGGTCGAAAAATCGAAACGCTTCTTCTCCGTCCCGCGCAGGGACGCGATAATGTTATGTGCGGCGATCTTTCCTTGGCGCAGCGCATGCTGCGCGGTCGGTGGATGAAACTTACCCGTCGACCGATCCGGGATGGCCGAGCAATCACCCAGAGCCCAGACTCCGGGCCAGCCTTGGAGCTCGAGAAACTCCGTCACCAGCAGGCGGCCAGCTTCCTTCGCGCACGGAATCGTCTCGAGTAGAGGATTCGGAGAGGTTCCTGCCGTCCAAACGAGCGTGTTCGTAAGAATCGTCGTTCCGTCAGTCAATCGGACCGCTCCGCCCGAAAAGCTTTCGATCTTTGTGTTGAGGCGAATCTCGACCTTGCGCCCGGCGAGGATTTTCTGAGCATACATACCCAGACGCTTTTCTAACTCGGGCAGGATCACCGGGCCGGAATGGATAAGTATGACTCGCACCATATCTTCTGATACGTGGGGGTACGACCGCAGTGCTCGACGGACGAAATCGTTAATAGCGGCGACCGTCTCAACGCCGGCAAAACCTCCGCCTGCGACAACAAACGTCAACAGCGACTCTATCTTCTTCTCACAGCAATCACTGTCCGCCTCCTCCAGGTGAGCGATCACATGATTTCGCACCTGCATCGCATCGCCCAGCGACTTCATAGTTAACGCGTGTTCTTGCACGCCCGGAAGTCCATAGGTGTTCGTAATGGACCCCAGACCGAAGACCAGAAAATCAAATTCAAGGGTGTGAGTATGATGATCGAAGCCATGAGAGACAATGACCCTCTTTTGTTCGAGATCAATTTGGTCTACCTCCCCTGCCAAGAAATTCACGTGGCGCAGCATTTTGCGGACAGGATTCACAATTGTAGTGAGATCCAGATCGCTGGCGGCGACTTCGTGAAGCATTGGCGTGAACAAGAAAAAGTTCTCACGATTGATCAGTGTGATCTCGAATGAAGGATCACCGCCAAGTTTTCTCTCCAGTTCCGTGGCCACCGTGAGCCCGGCAAAGCCTCCACCCACAATGAGTATCCGCATTGGTGTTTTGGTTTCCATAAGTCGTTTCTCTCCGCCTCGCTCTGCTGTCCTCGGTTCAGTTCATGCGAATATCCGGTTTCTATCGCAGCGCTATCGTCCGACCTGATGCCGCATCCTGCGCGGTTTCATGAACGCGGCCTCCACTTCTTCCCGAGATAGTGGTCGATCGCCATCGGCCCTGAACCGCCTAATACGAGCGCCGCAAGACAGGCCATGTAGATCAGATCAAGCTCGTAGCCCGGAGGCCCGAACTGGGCGCGGCCAGAAATCACGCTCAGCAGCTTGATCGAGCTGAATCCGTAGGGGAGATGAACAGTTAACATCGCGACGAAAAGAACCGCGGCCATCGGCACACTTGCAAGGGGGACAAAAGCCCCGAGCAGGACCGCGAGACCGCCGATGAGCTCGGTCAGAATGGTGAGCCATGCCATGAGATGCGCCGCGGGCACGCCCATCGTATGCAGGATGGCCGTGAAGGCTTCAGGTCCCCTCGACAGCTTCGCGATGCCATGCTCCATGAAACCGTAGCCAACAATCAGCCTTAGCGGAATAGGAGCCCAAAGAGCTACCGAAGGTCTTGCCAAGGAGGCAAGACGGCTGCGTAGAAATGCGAGACGGCTGCTGCTATCCCGTTCCAATGATTGAGTAATTTGATTCATATTCAAAAAACCTCTCTTTTTTTCATAGTTGACGAACGTTCGAAGCGCCGGAATCAAATTCGCAAACTTCGAACGCGCTCATTCATTATGATGTTATAATGTCATGAGGGTTACAGAATTTAGGAAAACTTTTTCGCCGACCTCTCGCTCTCGAGAGCTCCCGGCGATGCCATCGCACTGGCGTTGCGGTTCACGTGAAGACTGAGGATGACACACGCGTTCGGGTCGTTCGCCTACCGGCAGCCGTTCTTCGGCGCGTGAATCTGACATCATACTCGGTGTTATTTGGACGTTCGTTTTTGTTTTCTTGGCCTGTTCATTTTCTTGCTTCACCATTGAAAGCAAACGGGCTTTCTGAATCGAGCGATCAAGGTCGATCATCCAATGCAGGCAAGGTGGGGTGTGGCGGAGGATTATGAACGAAGTTGCGGAGAGGAATCCTTTCGATCACAGCCATGAGACTAATGCGGAATACCGAATCGTGAAGTTGGCCGACACCCTCCCAAGCTGCGGTGAAGAAATGCAACCTGACCAGGTAATGGAGCCGCGTGACCCTGCCACCGAAAGAGCGACGGGGTGGTCCGGGTCTCTCGCCAATCGTTATGAAGCCCTGCTGAGTGTCTCCCGAACGATTCACTCGTATCGCGATCCTTCCAAATTGTTCCGGGCTCTTGCAAACGAACTGAAGAATGCAGTTAGGTTCGATTTTATCGGGCTGCTTCTGTACGACGAACCGAGTAACAAAGTCGAGATGCCTGTCCTTGAAGTCGTCAATGGGCGGGGTGTAGACATCCGTACAGATTTGCGGGCGGAAGACACGATTGCCTGGTGGGTATATCACCACCAAAAGCCCGTAGTGATCTCCAATGCTGCGGAAGAGACCCGGTTTCCGCGGATGATCGAAATTTACAAACAGTGGGGAGTTCATTCGGGAGTCGTGCTGCCACTGACTACTGCGATCCGCCGACTCGGAGGGCTTACCCTCGGATCTGAGCAGCCAGGCGTCTATTCTGAAGATGAGGTCCAGTATCTAGGGCTCGTGGCGGATCAAGTTGCCTTAGCCGTGGATAATGCGTTGCGCGACGAAGAACAGCGTCGTAGCGCGGACGAACTTCGCAAGCAGAAGGCGCACTTTGAGAAGCTCTTTGAACTCGCACCCGAGGCGATTGTCCTGCGTGATTTGGATGATCGAGTTCTTCGAGTAAACCAGGAATTCACGAAGATGTTCGGCTATGCGGTAGGGGAAGCATTAGGCCGAAACATAAAAACGCTAATAGTGCCTGAAGGTGTGGGCCAACAGTGTGATCAGTTGCGAGAAGCCTTGAAGCGAGGGGAACGGGTAAACGCTGAGATGATCCGGCGACGCAAAGATGGAACACGGCTTAACGTATCTTTTGTCGCCGCGCCGGTCTCGGTGGGAGGCAATGCGCCCGAAATATACGGAATCTATCGGGACATCACCGAACGCAAGCAATCCGAGGAGAAACTGCGGCGGAGCGAAGCGTATCTGGCGGAAGGGCAGCGGTTAACCCATACGGGAAGTTGGGCACGCTGTATCTCGACAGGAGAGCTCTATTACAGCGCTGAGAGTTTTCGGATCTTCGGGTTGGACCCGAAACGGACTAAGCCCACGTTCGAGACGTTTCTGAATCGCCTTCATCCTGAGGACAGGCCGTCCATACAGGAAACGCTGGACCGCGCGATCCGCGAACGGGCCGATTTTGAGTGCGACTACCGGATTGTTCTGGATGACGGGAGCATACGCCACGTTCATGTCGTCGGGCACCCCGCTATTAATGCAGCAGGTCAGCTGACTGAGTTTGTCGGTACTCATGTGGAGGTCACCGAACAGCGTCGAGCACGGGCTGCTCTCGAAAACGCGCTCGCAGAAATCAGGCAGCTTAAAGATCAGCTTTATCAAGAAAATGTGGCGTTGCGCGAAGAGATCGACGAAACCTCAATGTTTGAAGAAATTGTCGGCAAGAGCCGGATTCTGCGTCAGGTTCTGGCTCAGGTGGAAACGGTGGCGGCGACTGATTCAACCGTCTTGATTTACGGCGAAACGGGAACCGGAAAAGAGTTGATTGCCCGGGCGATTCACAATTTGGGCGAGCGGTCGGCGCGAGCCTTCGTCAAACTAAACTGCGCCGCGATTCCGACTGGGCTACTTGAAAGCGAGTTGTTTGGCCACGAAAAGGGAGCCTTTACCGGGGCTATTGGGCAACGCGTCGGTCGCTTCGAGTTGGCCAACCACGGCACCGTCTTTCTGGATGAGATCGGGGAAATTCCTCTTGAGCTGCAACCGAAGCTGCTGCGAGTTCTGCAGGAGAGAGAATTCGAGCGCCTGGGGAGCTCACGAACCCTGAAAACTGATGCCCGCCTGATCGCGGCAACGAACCGCGACCTGAGTGCCATGGTGGAACAAGGACAGTTCCGCTCCGATCTGTTCTATCGGTTGGACGTCTTTCCCATTCGTGTGCCCGCCCTCCGCGACCGAAAAGAAGATATTCCGCTGCTCGTCCGGCATTTTGTCCAACAATTCAGCCGGCGCCTACGAAAAGACATTGATTCAATTCCTACCGCCACAATGGAGTCGCTGTGTGCCTATCACTGGCCCGGAAATATTCGCGAATTGCAGAATGTGATTGAACGCGCCGTCATCATTTCAAGCGGTTCCGTCTTGAATGTTTCCATGGAGAACCTTGGATGCCGCAGTTTGTCGAGCCGTTATACAAAGACATCAGGTCCGCAATTCACTGACGCCCGAGAGGCGCGCAAAGCCGTGGATGAAGCCGAACGCAAAAGGATTTTGGGAATCTTGGAGCAGACTTTGTGGACTGTGAGCGGCCCCGATGGTGCCGCAGCGCGACTAGGCTTGAAGCGCTCTACACTGCAATACCGGATGCGAAAGCTGGGGATTCCAAGCAAGCGATACAGTTTCTGAAATGCGTTCGCCATTCCACATCAAAACTACCCCCATCGAAACACTTCGGCCACGCGTGAAACTCCGGCGTGCGCGCCCATTTCAATAAAACATACGACTTCCAACTGCCCAATAATGCCGAAACTGCTTATCGGCAGAATTCGGTATTTTTCGACACCGACACGAGCACGATCTTCTGTTCAGTGACTATCCCATTGTTTTCGAACCGATTCTGAGCGCTTGCACCCACCGAGCAGTTTGGTACTTCGCACGCATACGTCAGGGAGCGGGTTGAGTCCGCAGCGACATTCAATGACAGGCAGCATTTGATTTGTATGAAACTCGAAGCCAAGAACGCAGTGCTTCGGATCGCGATTCGCAGCACCGAGGATCAAGACACATGGATACTCGAAGGCAGGCTCGCTGGCCAAGTTGTGGATGAACTCACGGCATCCTGGAGACGCGCAATCAACGAAGAACCTGGGCGCAAGCGCGTTGTGGATCTGGTGGGGGTGACTTTTGTGGACGAATACGGCGAGCAAGCCCTGCTGGACATGAAAATCGACAACGCGGAGTTCGCTCTGCGCGGTGTTTATATGAAAACTCTCCTCGCGAGCCTTAGCCGACACGGCACACCGGAGGCGTGAACCATGTGGATTGTCAGGATTGCTTTACATCGTCCTTATACATTTGTCGTTCTGGCTTTGCTGATTCTCATCCTGGCGTCCGTCGTGATTTTGCATACACCGACTGACATCTTCCCCAACGTCAACATTCCAGTGATTGCCGTCGCATGGCAGTATACTGGCCTGAATCCGGAAGAGATGGAAGGACGCGTAACCAGTGTTTACGAGCGCATCCTGACGACGACCGTCGACAACATCGGGCACATCGAGTCGACCACGGTTAACGGCCAGGCCATCGTCAAAATCTTTCTTCAGCCTGGCACCAGTCTGGACACGGCCAACGCGCAAGTCACTGCGGTTTCCCAAACAATTCTTCGGTTCTTGCCGCCGGGTGCTTTGCCGCCGCTGATCATCAATTACAGCGCCTCCAGTGTGCCCATCCTGCAGCTGGGGTTAAGCGGCCAGGGTCTGTCGGAACAGCAGTTGAACGACTTGGGGCAAAACTTCATCCGGCCACAGCTGGTCACGATTCCTGGTGCGGTTATCCCATTCCCTTATGGAGGAAAACAGCGCCAGGTAATGGTTGACTTGAATCCGGACCTGCTTCAGGCAAAAGGACTCTCCCCGCAAGATGTGCTCGATGCGGTGACCAACCAAGACCTTATATTGCCCGGTGGCACGGCAAAAATTGATCAGTTCGAGTACGACGTTCGCGTGAACTCGAGTCCGCGCACTGTTGCGGAGTTGAATGACTTGCCCGTCAGACAAGTCGGCAGTTCCACAGTCTACCTTCGCGATGTGGCCAATATTCGCGACGGTTTCGCTCCTCAGACCAATATCGTGCGGCAGGATGGGCATCGCGGCGTGCTGATGAGCATTTTGAAGGCAGGCAATGCGTCCACCATCAGTGTTGTGCAAGGCGTTCGCGATTTATTGCCGCGCGTCGCCCAGACGTTGCCGCCGGAGCTCAAAATCGAAGCTCTCGCGGATCAATCCATCTTCGTGAAAGCAGCTATCAACGGTGTTATTCGTGAAGCCCTGATCGCGGCTTGCCTCACGGCACTGATGATCCTGCTTTTTCTCGGAAGCTGGCGCAGCACGCTGATCATTGCGGTTTCAATTCCGTTATCCATCTTGACGTCGGTCATCATTTTGAGCGCGCTTGGGCAAACCATCAACATTATGACGCTCGGCGGCTTCGCTCTCGCAGTCGGGATTTTAGTGGACGATGCCACCGTGGAAATCGAGAACATCGAGCGGAACCTTGCCCAAGGCAAGGAGATTCGACGGGCGATTCTTGACGGAGCGTCGCAGATTGCGGTCCCGGCCTTTGTGTCGACGCTCTGCATTTGCATCGTGTTCTTGCCGATGTTCTTCCTTTCAGGAGTATCGAAATTTCTCTTTGTGCCACTGGCGGAAGCCGTCGTGTTTGCCATGTTGGCGTCATACTTTTTCTCCCGAACCATCGTTCCGACCATGGCGCTGTATCTGCTGCGGTCCGGGGAGCACACTCCTGGGAAAAGAAATTTGCTATCACGCATCCAGGCAGGTTTTGAGCGAAGTTTTGAGCGGCTCAGGCTCTCTTATCAGCTCCTGCTCACGACTGTAGTACACCGCCGGGCCGTATTTATCCCAGCTTTCCTACTGGTCTGTCTGTCAGCGTTTCTGCTTGTGCCCTGGCTTGGGCAGAACTTTTTCCCTGACAGCGATAACGGGCAGTTCATTCTGCATATTCGCGCGCAGAGCGGAACTCGCATCGAGGAAACGGCGCGAATCTGCGACCTTACGGAAGCTTCCATTCGCCGGCAAATTCCCGCCCAGGAGGTTGATAACATTCTCGATAACATCGGCCTGCCGTACAGCACAATCAATTTCATGCACAGTACTTCCGGCCTCATCGGTACGTCGGATGCCGACATTATGGTGTCGCTAAAAGAGAAGCACCATCCTACAGCCGGTTATGTTCGCGAGTTGCGCAAGACTCTGCCAAGAGATTTCCCTGGCGTGACGTTTTACTTTCTACCCGCCGACATGGTCACCCAGGTGCTGAACTTTGGTTCGCCAGCGCCCATTGATATTCAGATCGAAGGCTCTGACGTCGAAGGAAACCGCCAGGTCGCGGACAAGATGCTGGCCGACTTGCATCGCATTCCAGGACTTACGGACTTGCGCATACAGCAGCAGTTCGACTATCCCGCTTACGACATTAACGTGGATCGCACAAAAGCGGCGCAGGGCGGGTTGACCGAACGCAGCGTGGCCACCAGCGTTTTGAATTCGCTGAGCGGCAGCTTTCAGGTGACGCCCATCTTCTTCCTCAACTGGAAAAATGGTGTGAACTACAATCTGGTGACGCAAACGCCACAGTACAAACTCCAATCGCTGCAGGATCTGGCGAACACTCCCATTACCACGCCTGGTGCATCGCGCTCCGGAATCCTGGCGGATGTTGCCTCCGTTAAACGTACGAACGAGATGGAGGCAATTAACCACTACAACATTCGTCGTTTGGTAGAAATCTACGGAAATGTACAGGACCGCGACTTGGGATCTGCGGCGCGCGATCTCAACCGCGTCGTCGATGACAATCGAAAATCTTTGCCACGCGGAAGTTTCGTCACGGTTCGAGGACAGATTCAAACTATGCGCACCTCGTACTTCGGACTCCTGGCTGGGCTGGGGTTCTCGATAGTCCTGGTTTACATGCTGATTGTGGTTAATTTCCAGTCGTGGCTTGATCCCTTCATCATCATCACCGCCCTTCCTGCCGCTCTAGCCGGCATTGTGCTGTTCCTGTTCATTGCCCATACCACCCTCAGCGTTCCGGCATTGATGGGCGCGATCATGTGCATGGGTGTGGCAACTGCGAACAGCATTCTTGTGATTTCTTTCGCTAAGGAGCGGCTCTTGCACCACGGGGATCCGATGGAAGCTGCAATTGAGGCGGGATTTACACGATTTCGCCCGGTCATCATGACCGCGCTGGCCATGATCATCGGCATGATCCCAATGGCGCTTGGACTGGGCGACGGAGGCGAGCAGAACGCTCCTCTCGGCCGTGCCGTCATCGGTGGTTTGCTGTGCGCCACCGTCGCCACATTGATATTTGTTCCCGCGGTCTTCAGCTTCTTACACCGACGCCGAAAGCAAAGCGATCTCAGAGGAGCGATTGAGGAGGAAGGACAGCCAAGCCATGCCTAAACCAGAAACCACTGCGGTAGATACCGACAATCCAACGACCACAGAAGTCGAAACGCAGCTAATATCGGCGGTGGCCACCGCGTCGCCCCAACTCAATGGAGCGGAGCGAGCCTTCTCTCGCAGCGTTGTTTTATTCTTCACCGTGGCCGTTGCCGCCATCGTCTTGGTTGTAGTATTCGGTCTTCACTCACGTAGTTTGGCTGCCACACGCCTCGCGCAGTCGACAGCTAAAGCGGCAATTCCCAGCGTCAACGTCGTACATCCCGAGTCTGAAACTCGAGCGCGGGACCTGGTTCTGCCTGGTAACACGCAGGCGTTCATCGATTCACCGATCTACGCGCGAACCAATGGATATCTCAAGCGCTGGTATGTGGATATCGGAGCTCGCGTCCGAAAGGGCGAATTGCTGGCCGAAATCGAAACCCCGGAACTCGACCAGCAATTACGGCAAGCGAAAGCTGAACTGGCCACGGCAGAAGCCAATCTCAACCTTTCGAAGATTACCGCAGAGCGGGATGAGAATTTACTAAAGACGCGTTCTGTCTCCACGCAGGAGCGCGACAATGCTGTGAACGCAAACGCTGCCAACCAGGCTACGGTTGAGTCAAACCAAGCGAACGTCGCACGCCTCGAACAGCTGCAATCGTTCGAGAAAGTTTACGCGGCTTTCGACGGTATTATTACGGCCCGTGACACCGATGTTGGTGCGCTAATCGACGCAGGTGCCAATGCTCCGAAAGAATTGTTCCACATCGCTGCAATCAGCAAATTGCGTGTCTATGTCGCAGTTCCTGAAGTGCATTCACCCGCAGCCGTCACGGGAGCGCCGGCGGATCTGACACTTGACGAATATCCGGGACAGACTTTCCGAGGGACCCTCGTCAGAAACTCGAATGCGATCGATACGGCTTCGCGAACTTTGCTGGTGGAGGTCGACGTCGAAAACACTCGCGGCCTCCTGAAGCCCGGGGCCTACGTGCAAGTTCATCTGCAGCTGCCGGTGGATGCTAAATCCCTGATCGTTCCCTCCAATACTTTGATTTTTCGCAGAGACGGCCTGCAAGTGGCTGTCGTGCGCAATGGAATGGCGGAACTGGTGCGTGTGAGCCCCGGCCATGACTACGGCGACAGCATGGAAATACTGGCGGGCTTGCAGCCCACAGACGCTGTGATTCTCAGTCCTTCTGATTCGCTGATCAGTGGAACGCCAGTTCAGTTCAGCAAGCCAGCGTCGGGAGGCGCAGGAGAATGAAGCGGGCAGCGTGTGTTCTTATCGCGTTCATGGCGGCGGTGCTGACCAGTTGCACAGTAGGTCCCAAGTACGCGCGACCCAACGTACCGACGGCGCCAGCAGATACATATAAAGAAATCGACGGCTGGAAGACAGCGCAGCCCAACGACCAATTGCAACGCGGAGCCTGGTGGGAGATCTTCGGTGATCCTGAACTGAACGCGTTGGAAGATCAGCTGACCGCCTCTAACCAGGATCTAAAGGCTGCGCAAGCTCGCTTTCGAGAAGCGCGGGCGCTTGTCCGGTTCAATCGTGCGTCCCTCTATCCGACGATTTCGACGGCGCCCGGGATCGCTGCCATTCGCGATTCGGGGAACCAGCCGTACCTGCCTACCACGCACAACACCGGCGAGTTTGTGCTGCCATTCGATCTTTCATACGAGGTGGACGTCTGGGGAAGAGTGCGCCGAACGGTTGCCGCTTCTCGGGAAGAGGCTCAGGCGACAGCCGCCGACCTTGAAACTGTGAGCCTCAGTCTTCATGCCGAACTTGCCTATGACTATTTTGAATTGCGCAGCGCCGATGCGCAGAAGCAGCTTCTCGACGACACGGTAAAGGCCTATCAGGAGTCACTGCAACTCACCATCAACCGATTTGACGGTGGCGCCGCTCCGAAGTCCGACGTGGCGCAGGCTCAGACGCAACTTGAGACCACTAGAGTTCAGGATACTGACATTGCCGTGCAACGTGCTCAGTTCGAGCATGCGATCGCAATTCTGATCGGGAAGCCGCCCGCGGCCTTCAGCGTTCCCCCATCACCGCTTCACGCACAGCCTCCCAATATTTCAGCCGGACTGCCCTCACAACTTCTGGAGCGGCGGCCAGATATTGCGTCGGGCGAACGTCGTGTCGCTGAAGCCAACGAACAAATTGGAATTGCCCGTGCCGCCTTTTTTCCGACGATCCTGTTGAACGCCACTGGCGGTTTCGAGGGAGACTCCATCACTAATTGGTTCACGTGGCCGAGCAGGTTCTGGGCGGTCGGACCGTCAGCGCTGGACACTCTGTTCGACGCCGGTCGTCGCCGTGCCACTTCCCAAGGAGCACTTGCCAACTACGACGCCACTGTTGCCGGCTATCGCCAGACCACACTCACTGCGCTTCAGCAGGTCGAAGATAATCTTGCGGCGCTCCGTATCCTTGAACAGGAGGCCCGACAACAGCAGACCGCAACCGGATCCGCACAAGAGTCATTGCAGATTTTTAACGAACGCTACATCGGCGGCGCGGATCCCTATCTGCAAGTGCTTAACGCACAGACTATTGCACTGCAGAATGAGCGGAACGACGTCGACATCTTGAGACGCCGCATGGATGCCAGCGTGCTGCTCATCAAGGCTCTCGGAGGAGGATGGAACGTTTCACAGTTACCGCAGGTCGCCAGCTTTCGATAAAGAGCGTCGCGTCTTTCTGTCGGTTCTTTAACTGCGGCCGTTTCTCACTCCCCGCCGATATGCTCGAACGCGAACTGCTCAGCCGCCACGTTGCGGGAAAGCTCGCAACAATCGATGCCCGGCAGTTGGAAGCGTTCCGCGCGAGTGCTGGCATTCATCCCACCGATGCTGCATGGCAGATCGTTGTGGACGGGTGGAAAACCGCCGCTCCAAGCAAGGAAATGGCCGTGACGGAACTCGAAACGTGGCCCGAGACAAACCTCCACGACTTAGTGATCCGGGAGGAAGTCAACCGAAGCGTTCGCGAGAATGCCGCTTTGGAGCTTTACCGACGTGGCAGCAAATTCGTCCGCACTCTCGAGTTCGCAGCGTTCCTAACCATGTGCATCGATCGTGAGCTGGTAGAGCGCAAGGCTGGCCACGAGCCATGCCGCGTGCTGGATGCTCTCTAGCGGCTGAATGAAAAGCTGAAGGGAATAGGATTGCACTCGCAGAAATCGATGCCAGCGGAGCCGAAGCTCACCTGCTGGAAGCGCTAGCGAATGCCACGAAGACGTTGCGGGTTGAAGCGACGGAATAGGCGAAACCTTGAACGGAGCCATCACGGCTGTGCGCAGGATGGTGAAGAGACACTCGATCATGCTCGGCTCTGCTACGTGCCTCACTGCCCTCGCGCATGTTCTGCATCTGCTCCACGTCCTCGATCCATTCGGTACTCACTAACAGTGCATATCCCGTCACCAATTTAGACACACAGCGTCAATGTCGTACCTTCCTATTTGCTGACGTGGCTGGCGCACTCCTAGGTGCGCTGCCTCCTCCTGCACGGATTCGGGCGCGCCGGATTGCGAATGGCTCAATGCATAGAGCACGAGTTCAACGCGGTTGGAAACACCCACCTTGTCGTAGATCCGAAGCAGAGATTTCTTCACTGTGTTTTCTTTGAGGTTCAGTTCTCTTGCGATGTCGCGGTTGTTCAGCCCCTCGGTTACCAGACCGACCGTCTGTTCCTCGCGAGGCGTAAGGAGCGCCTGATGGCGCGAATTGACCAAGCGTCTAGATGGGCCGATGGACAGAGCGTCAATCACGTAGCGCATCTGTTCGGTGTTGGTCCAATACTGTCCCTGGTGAACGCTCGCAATGCAGCGGCAGAGCGACTTGAAAGGCATGGATGCAAGACAGAAAAGACCCCGCGCACCCGCACGTAGAGAATTCACGACCAAGTCGCGATCGTAGTCATCGAGCAGGAGGATGATCGCAATCTTCGGGTAAGCAGAGCGAACTGCGCGCAGCAGTTCATAGAGCCCGTTACGATCAGCGGTGATTCCATCGGCGAGCAGGAGTACATCGGCGGGATCACGTTCGAGTACCGATAAGCATGCCGACAACTCCGCGCTAGCATTGGCGACCTTGAAAGTTCCCTGACGACGCAGGGCACAGCAGAGCAGTTCAGATTGAGTCTGGTTGGAATCGGCTACTAGCACGCTGATGATTTCGGGAGTCAATACGGAGGAATTCATAACACACACATCCTGTGGCAGTCTTCTGCTTTTAGGAAAGAGCTCAGGAATGGTTTTCTGGCCGTCGCGATTCGTACTTCGTAGTCTCACCTTGATTGCAACCTGCCGAAGAGCAATGTACCCAACTCTTACGCCACCAGGAGCGACGCACAAAGGAGACACGGGAGAGCAACTGCGATGAGAACCAAGTCCGGACTTCCCTTCCAGATGACTACTCTATGAATCAATCTACACACTGACTTTGCAGGGATCAATCGCACGACGGTGCCGGCGCGTGGCCTGATTGGGTTGCGGTATTCGCCCTAGGACGATGGAAAATGTCCCCCACACACACAACAAGTACATACAAGAAAGGTAACAATGGGCTTCACTCCAGAACAGCAGCATCCCATCATCGAGCAAGAGAGCGCCTGGATAGATTCCTCATTCGGTGGCATCGATCTCAGTGCATATCCCGCGTTGTCTGCGATCCCGCTACGCTTTCTGCTTCGAAGCCGCAAAGACGGGCTACACGCCGACGCCTCAGCGTCGGGAATTCTTCGGGCGTTATTGTGCGGGGCGGCCGCTGACGATCGCGCTACTGCAGCAAGCTTGGGCGGCCTGTCAGCGAAATGAAGCCATGCACGAGCGCAACGAAATGCTGGGCGTCAAACAGCAGGCCGAAACCCAAGCGTCATCAACCAAAGAACTGAATGCGCTCGACGATCAGAGCGTGGATCGGCTCTATCACGATAACCTGCAGCAGTGCGCGAAGACGGTGAAGCGCGGCCCCGGAATTTTGGCGTGATGCAAATACGTATGAACCACAGTCCGGTGCCAAATCAATTCCGGGCCTTTGCGTGTGTGCGTTTCACTTCGTTCCGCTGGCTGCTTTGCGGCGGGCAAAACCATCCGCCATATCGGGAAGCAAACGCTCGAGCAGTTACAAGACTACGACTGGCCCGAAAAACATTTGCGAATGGCAGAACGTTGTGGAACGAGCAGTCATTTTCAGTGAAACCAGCACCTTCGTTGTTGATGAGATCTGGCTAAAAAGAGAATCTGCAGAATCATCCAAAAAACGAGGCCTTTCGGCCTTGGAAGATCGTGAAGTGGATAAGGATCGAAAATGCTCTTGCGCAGACTCATGGGCGGATCTCAGGGCCTCCGGAGCAGCGGAAAGCTCGGCATACCACGCCAGACGCTGCAGTCGAAGATCCGTCGACTGGGTATTGACAAGTACGGCAAGAAGCCTCTCGGCTCAAAATAGCAGCTGAAACGGTAACGAGTCGGCGTCCGCCCTTCCCATAGCTCTCCCAGACTATTCTCCTCGTTTATGCCTTCGGGAGACCATCGGGACGCTGCTCGGAACGCTGCGGCTATGCGGCGGTCACAGGTGATTTGATGTCGTTCGTTTTTCCTGCATCTCTGTTCGAGAGTCTCACGCTGGAAAAAAGAACATTGAGGCCTTCCGCCATGGTTGGATGCGTGAGAATTGCATCCTTAAGTACCGTGGATTGGAATCCCGCCAGCATCGCCAATTGGACGACAGCCATAACTTCTCCCGCTTCCGGACCAATCATGGTGAAGCCGAGAATCTTTCCCTCGTTCGGATCGATCAGCGCCTTCATAAATCCGTTTGTCTCATCGATGGTTCGCGTTCGCAGCACCGCCATCATCGGTGACTTGGCAACTTGGACCTCGATGCCCTGACGCTTCGCTTCGTTTTCGGTTAAGCCGATATGTGCCACTGGCGGATCGATGAAAAGACAGGAAGGGATGACCCGATTGCGCGTGCTTCGATTTCCACCTGCAAGATTGTCGCGAATCACGCGAAAGTCATCGAGGGAAGCGTGCGTGAATTGAGCGCTCCCCGCACATTCACCGATTGCCCACACGTTCGGCGCAGTTGTTTCTAGACGTTCGTTTACCTTGATGTAACCTCGTTCGTCGACTTCGATGCCGGCAGATTCCAGTCCGATTCCCGCAGTGTTCGGTATCCGTCCAGTAGCAACAAAAACATCGCTACCGGAAATCTGACTCTCACCAAAGTCTGTCTCGATATCGATCGTGACCTCGGTTCCAGAACGTCCACGCACACTGACGATCTTGGCTGGTGATAGGACGTCGATCCCCTCAGAAGTAAACAGCCGCACGATCTCCTTCGCTACGTCCGAGTCGGCTTTGTCCAATAACTGCGTGCCCTGGTGAAGAATGGTTACCCGGCTCCCGAAACGGCGATATGCTTGCGCAAACTCGAGACCGACATATCCGCCGCCGATCACAATGAGGTGTTCTGGCAGGCGATCAAGTTCAAGCACCTCGATATTCGTGAGCGGAGCAGAATCCACAAGACCGGGAATCGCCGGAATTGCAGCGTGCGTACCTAGGTTTAGAAATATCCGTTCGCCGCCGAGCGTACGTGTGCCGCCATGGTTCAGCTTCACATCGATCACATTGCCTGCGCTGAACCTGGCTTCTCCCAGAATGAGTTCGGCTCCGGCCGCCTTGTACCGGTCTAGGTGCATAGCGATCAATCCCTCGACCATCTGTCGTTTGCGTTTGCGAACTACTGCCATGTCGACCGGACCCGGGCGAGTGATGCTTCCAAATTTGCTCGCGTGGTAGACAAGATTTGCAACCTTGGCGCTCCAGATTTCATTCTTGCTGGGAAGGCAGTTAGTGTTGGGGCAAGAGCCACCAATCCAGCGTCGTTCGATCACCGCAGTCTTCTGTCCCGACTGCGCCAAGTGCCAGGCGAGGTATTTTCCACCCTCACCGCTCCCGATGATCACGTTCTGGTACGTTTCAATTAGCATGTTTCTCCGTGTCTCGCTCGCAGGGTTTAATCCTTGTCCTTCGTTCCGATTTACCCATTCCTTCGGAGCGTAAGCCGCGCCTGAGTAAGCGGACGGTCTCGTTCATGACAAGAACTAAGGCGATCACGTCACGTGACGTACATAGGATGTTGTGCGAAAGCTATCGGTCTTAATTCTTTTTGCGCTCGTATGCCGAAAGGCGATTTTTGGCTTGTAATTGATCCACTCCTGGTCCTAAAGGCACAGGCATGTGTCTAGAATCCATCAATCTATTGCTGAAAACGAAAGTTGCTCTTCCCGTGCGCGCGTTTGAGCCTACGGTGGATGCAACAACGTCCTCTTCCCGCTTTGCTTCTTTACTGTAAGCACCTCACCCCCGGCGGTGCGGCCTCGCGCCATTTCATTGTCATGTGACGGAACAGGCGAACTCAGGAGACATCTCAGCACCCACTTGGACGTTGCTCGAACTCATTGCATCTCTTGTTTTCTCAAAGCTTTGAAACAAATCGCGCCAGATGCGTCGATTTGGGCAGCGTATTGCATTTCTGTGACGGGGAGGAGCAGCCAGGCGGAGCGTTGATTGGGATCGTGCTGACCTACTGGAGTTTCCGAACAAAGCTCAGGAACGTGCAACAGCTGATTTCACGCTGCCTTGGCAGGCGGCAGAATCAACAGGCGGTCTTCCAATCCATCAAGAAGGGGAAACCGAACCGATCACGTGCGAAAAGGAGAATCCCATGACCAGCAACCTAGGTTCAAACATTTCGCGCCGGCGTTTTCTGGCATCGACGGGCCTGGCTGGTGCCGCCACTTTGGTGGCCTCCCGTAGTATCTTCGCCCTCGCGGACGCGGTGTCGGCCCCCGGCCTCGTAGAGAAGGCGCGAAAAGAGGCGGCGAGTGCCACGATTACGATACAGCGACTTCGGGGCAATGTAAGCGTCTTGATGGGTGCGGGGGGCAACATCGCCGTCCTCCCCGGTGGCGACGGTAAGCTTCTCATCGACGCCGGTTTTGCCGGGGCCCGACCGAAAATTGCCAACGCTCTTGCAGGCATTAGCCCCGATCCCGTCCAACACCTCGTTAACACGCACTGGCACTTCGACCACACGGACGGGAATGAATGGTTGCACTCTGCCGGCGCAACGATCCTTGCCCATGAGAACACTCGCAAGCACCTTTCTGAGAACACGCGTGTAGAGGGCTGGGACTTCACATTTATGGCGTCGTCCTCCGGCGCAATTCCCGGTGATGTCTTTGCCACCGAGCGCACCCTCGAACTCAACGGAGAGAAGATCGCACTCAAATACTGTGCACCCGCTCACACCGACAGCGACATCTACGTCCACTTCACTGGCGCGGATATTCTTCATGTGGCTGACACGTTCTGGAATGGTTACTATCCGTTCATCGACTACTCAACTGGCGGCAGCATTGACGGAATGATCCGGGCCACTGAAGCGAATCTCTCCAAAATCACGAATGACACAATCGTCATTCCAGGACACGGTCCGGTCGGAAATAAGTCGCAACTTACTTTCTATCGAGATCTGCTTGTTAAGACCCGCGACAAGGTAGCGACTCTGAAGAAGCAAGGAAGATCCCTCGATGAAATCGTTGCCGCGAAGCCCACGGTGGCTTGGGATGAGAAGTGGGGAGGGGGCTTCATGAGTCCACGGATGTTTACCGGATTGGTTTTCGAAGGTGTCTAACAAACGCAGAGATTACAGCAAGATCGAGCTTTCGCAATCGACAAGGAGTCTCCATGAGCGCCCTGATTCACCCGAAGACAATCACGGTTGACGGACTGTCGGTCCGCTACGCCGAAGGCGGCCAAGACGGTCCCGACGTGATCCTGATGAGCCCGTGGCCTGAAAGCGTATACGCCTTCGAGCCAGCCTGGCCGCACCTCGCGGCCGCCGCGCACCTAGTCGCCATCGATCCCCCCGGCTTCGGCAGATCGGACTACCGTGAAACGCTGATGAACCCAAAGGCAATGGGGCATTTCATCCTTAACGTCGCCGACGCCCTCGGCCTGGATAATCCCCACATCGTCGGCCCTGACATCGGGACCTCCTCAGTATTGTTTGCTGCCGCCGCCGACCCGAAAAGATTCCGCAGCATCGTCGTGGGCAGTGGCGGCGCCGCGGTACCGCTAGATGTTACCGGCGTTCTCAAAGAATGGATCGAAGCACCCGACCTGGAGCCCTACCGCCAGATGGGCGGGCGCAAGATCGTCGAGATCGCTCTGGGCACCATTGCGGGCTACACCCCGTCAGACGAGATCCGCGAAGACTACATCTCTTGCTACGAAGGCGATCGCTTCGCGGACACCATCCCGTACGCCCAAAGCTACCGCGAATACCTTCCAGAACTCGCCAAGCTGCTGCCAGGCATCCAAACACCGGTCCGGATCGTTGCCGGAGCCGACGACCAAGTGGTGCCCGGGTCCAACGCC
>Ga0126373_10000251_pt1 | contig 35346 bp, 28 predicted proteins | sample PanSoiMetPlot_11_FD_92545 | JGI IMG/M metagenome (GOLD analysis project Ga0126373, IMG submission 92545) | Tropical forest soil microbial communities from Panama - MetaG Plot_11 | ecosystem: Environmental > Terrestrial > Soil > Tropical forest > Bulk soil | place: Panama | collected 2016-02-17 | reverse complement strand
GTGTGGCAGGGCGGTGGAAGAACGGACCCAGGACGGTCCCAACTGAGAATTTCGACGAGGGGCAAATCGTGGCAGTACCACGCGCTTTCACTTGGATATCTGTTTTGCGGCTTGGACACTAACACTTGGATCAGGAACAAGAGGAGGATGAGGAAGACCACGACCATCATGACGCTGATCCACCATGTTGAGACGCGGTCTGCTCGGGAGAGGCGCGCTCGCCGGACGCGTTCGTTCAGCGCCTCCTCTGTCTTCGCGAGAGGGCGCTCGATCCCCTCATCCGCTCTGTGGCTGGCGGGATCAGCCATGGGGCGACGCTTCCGTCCACCGGAGTCCGTGTGCCGAGACTGCGGGGGCGAGCCGGATCACGGGCACTCGTGTCGTCGCGGTGGCCTGCACCCCGCCATCAAACCCACGCTCCCAGGACGGTGGGGGGAGACCGCTCCCAGGAGGGGAAGCGCATGCCTCTGGCGCAGCGAGAGGGCGCCCACTGCCAGAGCCTCCACCCGGTTCCATTCCGAGAGCCAGGGGACCATGACAGACCAGCCGCCCGAGAGGACGGACTTCAAAGGTTCCATGAACTTCAGGCATACACACGTCGTCATACGGCGCGCAGCGTGGTCGTCAGCCCCGACCTGCTTTTGGTCAGCCGCAACTGGCCGGAGCGACTCAAGCGATCCACTTCGAGAAAGACCTCGGACCAACTGGCTCCCGACACCCTGACTATCAACTCATCCAGGGTAGAGTCAGGATTCGCCCGCACCGCTTCGAGAATCTGATCGCCGAGAAGTCCTTGTTGCAGCATCCGCTCCTCCTTTGCTCTGACCAGCGCCTTCGAGACTCAGCTTGAGTGGAGTGTCACGGCCCTGTCATAGAGAGAGGCGAGAAACAGGCAAGTTTTGCTCCGGCGTGAGGGGCTACAGCGGCGTTCCGCGACTGCTCGAAAGAGGGTTCAAAACCAAAGGGATGGGGGATACACCGCGGATAGATGTGGCTGTTGATGGTCAACCCTCAGAGCACGGCTCGCGTTTCGCACTGCGTGTGTTGAGCGAACCCGCTCGATGAAGATGAGAAGAACGAGGAGCATGGTCCTGTCGGCAGCTACCTTCGCCCCCACACGCGGGTCCGATCTCTACCGCCTCGTCCGGCCGCAAACGTCCAACCTCCCGACTGCCATTCAGCTCGGTCAGGTTGATTCTCACATGCATGCATTACCTTGTGAGGATGATTCAGAGGTCAGGAGTTCACTCAAGGACTGACTTGGTTTAGCGCGACGTTTGAGGCCGAGTTGCCCCATATATATCGAGTGCGCGCATTGGCGAGTTGCTGCCACTGGAGGACCACAGCATATACGGACCGTTTCCGGGCATTGATCAGACTCGATTGCTGCAAGAGCCAGGCGTCGAGGGAATCCAGGAGCAGCTTGGTGTTGACCGCGGCGTCGACGATCGCCAGTTCTTGCGTGGAAACTTCGCTTTTCGCCCGAGATCCCCGATCGGCTCCGCCCGCCACGCGTCCAGCGGCTTCCCCATTGTCGTTCGGCGGTCTATTCCGCGGCTACCAAGGACCTTCACCGCCCGTTTCAGGGTTGTAAGCCTGTGCGTTGTACCGGTCGCCTTCGTCTCATCGTAGGTTTTCGCATCGTTCATGTCAGCCACACTTTAGCCACAGGTGAGTAAATCCATGTTGAAAATCAATGTGTTATTGCGAGTCGTCCAATCTGTACTTCACTACTTACCCAGCTTGCGGTTCAGCCTACTACATTGCAATCTTGCTCTGTATCTGTAAGTAAGAGTTGGTGTCCACCACGCGCCGCGAAATGAAGAACGTTCCCGTTGTCTCTGCCTTGGCAGGTAGCCAATTTACATACATTGGTGTTGCGTATATCTTGTCCTCGCATTCTACCTGCCAAAGGGCTCATCGCGAGGGGAAGACCGCAGATGCACCTCGGGTTCCTGATCATGTGGCTGACGCTGACGCTGCTCACGGCAGGAGGGTGTGTTGGGCCGGACGTGCGAACAGATCATGATTCGTCCGCCGAGTTCTCTGCGTTTCGTACGTTTGCCTTCACGGGGCTGAGGGACAGAGATCAAGGTAGGGTGTTCAACAATTCGCTCTTGCGGAAGCAGATCGAAGACATGGTCCGCCAACAAATGACGGCCAAGGGCCTGCGGCAAGTTGACTTGGACGAACATCCAGATTTACTGGTCCACTTTTTGGTAAGCGTGAAACAGAAGGAACGTGTCGAGAGTACCGGCCCCATGATGGGCCCCTATGCAGCCCCCTCTGCAGGCCCCTCTGCAATGCCAGGATCTGGTACTTTCACCACATACAACTACGAGGAAGGCACGTTGATGATTGATCTCATGACACCGCCAAAAAATGATGTGGTCTGGCGGGGCAGCATTGTTGGCATCTTGTCGAATGCCAAAGAGGAAAACGTGCAAATGGTCAGCAAGGGAATCGTTAAGGCATTTGAGGACTATCCGCCCAAAGGTCAGACTCACTGATTGTCACTGAGGCTGAAGCAGCTCAAGTCACGGCTCAAGCCGCACCTTCTCCGCGGTAGATTGCCCCACGCCACGTGCCGCGAAGCGTTGGCCTGCAACACAGTTCCGATCCCCTTATCCTTGTTAGTCAATGCTGATCTCTCGCCCAAACATTTCGCTTCCTCGTAGGGTGTGGCTAACGTGTGCCTGAACTAACTAACGTTCACAGGCAGTTTCCCGCTCTTGACTTGCCCAGGCATTGAGCCGGAACAACCTGGTGAAGAATCGGAGCCAGCGCAATGATACCAATTGCGGTCCCTGCCCGCTAAGTTGGGCTACCATGTTCGGTGCTAGAGTGAATTTGTTTTTCAAACGCACCGCGTGTCCGAAAAGAACCTCAAAAGGGCAACCGAAAAAAAAGCACCGTCAGATTCCAGTAGAAAAAGAACAGGTCTCCACGCACATCGTTCGCCAAAAACGGGCACTGTTATCCCTTGCAGCGATCGAGGCAAGCAGGTTGACTGATTCAGTCGTGACCATGATACCTACCAGCATGCGAAACCGTGAGTGCTTCATCCCGTCGGCTGCGCGCCTCATTCTTCGTGGATACGTCTGCCTTCTTTGCATTCACTGACCTGGCTTCAGAACGCCGTCCAGTGACTGGCCGATGCAGCGGCCTTGTGGCTGGAAGGCGCGGACGAACCAGGCTGATTCGAACTCACTTTACCCGTGACCCGAAACACAGTGATCGGCTCTTGCTTGCCTTTCAGCGTCACCTCACCAAGCCGCACGGTGTCGAATTCTTCCTTCACATACCGCCAGGTTGATTCGGCAATGAGAATACGACAGGGGCTGGCTGCCGATTCTTGTGAATCCATCTTCAGACTCTCGAGCCTGGAGGCGATGTTAACCGTATCGCCAATGGTTGTATATTTCAATCGATGGGCGCTACCGAGGCTTCCCGCCACGACCGGGCCAGTACAAATCCCGATCCGGATAGTTGATTCCGGCAGCTTTTGCTCTTGCCACGTCTCGTTGAGGCATCGCAGTTCCGCTTCCACCTCAATTGCACACATAATCGCATTCATCGCATCTCTTCTGATCTCAGCCTCGCCATGTCTCGGCACAGGCACACCAAAATCGGCTTTGAGCCCATCCCCGAAATAATCGTCCACGACACCTCCGTGCTTCATGACGAGCGTAGCCATCATCTCCATGTGGCGATTCAACCATTCCATCAGGGCCTGCGGGGTAAGTTTCTCGGAGACACCACTAAAGCCTTGAAGATCTGAGAAGAGCACGGTGGCAACGAGTTCCTGAGAGCGTGGCCTTCCCTCATGCCAGAATTCATGCCGTCGTTGCCAAACCGCTTCGGCGACGTCAGAGGAGACGTGGCGTGAAAACAGATTCATAAGTAAAGAACGGTGCTTCTTTTCCTGTGAGACCATATATCCGGTGACCAGCGCGGCAGAAGCCACCCAGGCCAATCCCGGAGGGATAAGCGGGATCCACCATCCTTGCAGAAACGCGATCAGGACAATGCAGAGGAGCCCGATCAGCCCCGTGGATGTGAACAGAGCAAAACGCCAGAGGGAGGTGCTCAGGACACCACACGCTGAGCCCAGAGTGGACCAGAGCAGAATCCACCATGCCTCGCTCTGTTCGCCAGCACTGTGGATCGGGCTCAGCCCATCCAGAGCAGACGCAAGCAATTGCCGCACAATGTGAGCATGAATCTGGACCCCATACTCAACCGGCTCCGGACCGGTATTCAGCAAGCTGGAGGGGACATGGAAGACGTCCGGGACGCTTTCGGCGGTGACGCCAACCAACACCACTCGATCTTTAATGGCCTCTGGATCAATTTGGTCATTGAGTAATGCGCTCAGAGGATAGGAAGGAATCATAGTGGACGGAGCGTTCAAGCGGAGCAGGATTTGATATCCCCGTGCATCGACATTCGCATAGCCGCCGGTGTTCGATTCCAGGGGTGCCAGGGTGGCAAGGCCCAGACGAAGATACTCAGGATGAATGGTGTCCGGTCGAGGAGTGATCCCTTCCTTTTTGAGAAACAGCAATGCAAGCCGTAGCGGCAGGGAATAGACAACCGTCTGGCCATCATCTAAGAATAGGAGTCCGCGACGGACCACGCCATCGCGATCGACGAGCAGATCATTGAAGCCAACCTGCTCAGTCCCTTGCAAAAACGCCGGAGGAGGAACCGGGACCTGTCCATTGCCTCCATGTTTCATGGCCATGACCATATTGGGGTGTCGGAGCAAGGTGGACCGAAGCTTCTCCTCGCCAACTCCGACGGGAAAACCGCGGTGAATGTCGATGCCAATCGCTCTCGGCTGATACGTCAGTAGCCGACTCAGACTCTCTGCCAGCAGCACATCAGGTATCGGCCACTCTCCGATCGCCTGGATATCGTGTTCAGTAATCCCAATCAGAACAATGCGAGATTCGGGTGGACTGGAATGGGCACCACTGGTAGCCACCCAATCGTAGGCGATCAACTCCGAGCGTTCGAAGTACCCAGCATGACGGACCCCAACCATGGCGAGCGCCAGTACAACGCCGACTAAGAGGCTCGGCCCCCATGAAGAACGCCGGAAGGGGCTGAACTGACGGATCATGGTAGAGGCCTCAAGGGCGACTCGACTCCTCGCGATCGTTATTTCCCAATCCTTGGAATATCACCATAGCGTGCCGCTTCAGTTAAGCCGACCTGTTCGAGCAGCGCCGCGTACTGCTGACGTAATGCAACATCGTGAGGTGTCTCGTCGATCAGCTCAACGAGGGATTGGAGCGCGTCATACCAGACCCCTTCGGCCAGATAGATGGCCGGTAGTTCAGATGGACACGCTTGCTGCAGTTTCACGGAGAGGCTCGCGGAAGGGGCCACTCGCTCCATGACTCCACCTGCGAACACATACTCTCCCTCCGATTCCGATCCTACCGTCACGAGCCATCGATACGGCACGCCCATGACAAGACGGATATCATACTGGTCCAACCTAATCGTCTGAACCCCTGGGCGTGTTGGAGGGGGAAGGGATTTCTCAACGACCACTGTGCTCGTATCGGCGTTGATAACGGTCAAGGTGATGGGATACTTAGTCGTGTTTGGAAGGACCCAATAGAGTGCAGGCCGTTCCTGAATGGTGAGCCCTCGGTGATCCGGTGCGAGCGCGATCAGACGCGGGAATTCCTGTAGACCTCTCGTACCGCCAGCCACACGTCCCTCCGGAGACCCGCGTTTCGGGGGGATATAGACCAAGTTTTTATTGGAATCCGTTTTAGCGGCCGGCAGATCTTTTTTGACACACGCCACTGGCTGCGGATGTATGGTCTTTACTTCATCACCAGCCATGACCGCAGACTCGGTGATCAGGACGGCAAGGCCCACACTGCTCAGACTACGCAACCACCTCATGTTCATCAACAAGTCTTGTTGCAATCTTGTACGAACCGTCTTGGCATTCTAAGCATTGCAAGAACGAGGTGCCTCGTCTTCATACCTGTGACCCGTACGCTCAACTTGGCCTTCAAGTCGACCATTGAACCATGACGAAGTCAATTAATAGAGTGGGCGGGTTTCGAACACATTCTCTCGTGTCGCATTCGTGTGGGTCCCAAGCATTTTCTTAGCCGTCCCGCCTATTTCCCAAGAGTGGCCAGCGCGTCTTTGACGACCGATCGAGGCAACGGCGCCGGAGGCGAGCCACGTGAGCGAATACCGCTTGCCAAACCGATCGCTTCAAGCCCTTCACCGCTGCGTAACAGGAGGATGAGATGATGCTCCTCCTCCTTCCAGAGCAGGTGGAGCGCCACTGGTGTAGACACCGGTTCTCCTAGGTTGATCGGCACCGCGTCAATCATGAGCGACTGAGCTGCCTCCGCATCGGGTTGACGAAGGAGCCGTAACCGCCGTGGGCCTGCATGTTCCAGATTGTAAGTGCCGGCAGAGGCCGTGACTTCTCCTCCATCTTCACTCACGAAATGAATTGATTCGCCGATCATAATCGACAAGGGCTCTTGCCGCTCTGCCTGGAGAACTGTCGCGCATGCACACAGGAAAGGTACGATGCAAAAAGCAAGCTTCTGCAAATGATCCTTACCCATGATGACACTAGCCTAGGATCTCAACGCACGCCTCGCCTCGGAGGCCTGCGCCACATTGGTTTCTGCTATCGGCACGGAAGCAGACAATGTGGAAAAACGCTTCCTGGAATCGTTTTCTCATCTTCATTTTGTCGTCAGCCTTTTTCAGAGGTCTACCCTCTTTAAGTGGTCGCCCGGTTTACCCTACGCCCGCAGCGATCAGTCGGAACTTTAGAGCATGAGCAATGTCGCTGATACGAGTGGTGAATTGTGCTAACGGGCCAGGAAGAATCTGACTTGGTGGGAATCCGAGATACCAGCCACTGAGTGTCTGAATGGCATAGGTACAGTCACCCATGTCGATGAATCGGAATTTTTCCCAGGCCTGGATCTGCGTGGCATCCGTATGGAGGTTATCCGAGTCTGGCGTCCCGGAAGCGAGCCCTCCTCCCCCCACTGCGGTGATGTAGTTTCCGTTGAAGGTCCGAATGGCATAGGAGCCGTCATTTTGCCGGATGAGTTGGAATCTGCCCCAATTATTCTGCGGGGCTTCATAGGCGTGGAGTGCATCCTTTGTTCGACCGCCGCCTCCCACGGCCATCAACAAGGTTCCGTTGTATGGAACCCATATTTCATAGTACCAATTCGTTGAAAGATCGCCGCACTTCCACAGATGGAATTTTTCCCAATTGTCGACTTTCGTGGCATCGGTATGAACGGCAGGAGGATCGACGTGATTTCCACCGCCAAGAGCGGTGAGGTAGTTCGTGCTGACGGTCTGGATGGCATGAAAACCGGTGCTGGGGTCAAAATAAAACCTGAATGTTTCCCATGATTGCACCTGCTTCGCATCGGTGTGAACGACATCGGACGTTCGGCCCCCTCCATCGACGGCAGTGAGGTAGTTAAAGCTGGCGGTCTGCATGGCATACTGTTGGGGAACGCCGCTGCTCCCGAGGACGAGAAACAGCCTGTATTGCTCCCATGGCCCGGCCTTCGTGGCATCGGTGCGGACAACCGGTTCGGTGATTCGGCCCCCTCCGCCCACCGCGGTGAGGTATCGATCCCAAGCATAGGTTCCGATCGAGAAATGGCCGGGCAGCGCACTGATGGACAGTGGAACTGCGGGCATTGCCGGCGCCATCGGCCGAGCTGGCAGAGGCGCGGTCACTCCCGGCACCGCCCGCTCCTGAACTTCCCCAGTCGGCGGCTGGTCTTTTCCCGCCTCCGTTTGGGCGATGGGAGAGGACGACGGAGCCTCAGAAGAGGATTTCGTTGCATCCCCGGCGCAGCTGGCCAGGCCCATAAGAAACAAACGCGTCGCCAACAACAATAGTGATCGATGCCGTCGCATGGCGCACCTCCTGATTCGTAAACAAACCTCTGCACTCTTGCTTAACACCGCGAACGCAGGGGTGCCGGTAATGCCGAAGTCTTTGGCCCAAGCAGTCGATGACCGCGACAATCTAGGCCGCAGTCATGGAGTGATCGACACCAGACAAGGTGTCAGCAACTATTTCTGTCCGTACGACTGTAGGAGCCTTGACGGCATAGTCCCCGGCCAGCAGCACTAATATCCATCACCCATGCATGCGCATTTATGCTTCGATTCAGGCCAAAGTGATCCCGTCCTCGTGCCAAACCTGACTTCCTTGATGTTATTGGCTACGCAAGCAGGAACATTCGACGCCGCTGGTCGTATCGCACACCGCGCTCCGGCCGCACACGTTCGAGCTGAACATGTTGTTGCAGTCCGCATCGCCATGGCAAGTGCAAGAAGTCATGTTGCAGGAGAAGTTCATCGTCCCACCACGCGGCGGAATAGGGGTACGTGGTCCCTGCAGTAGTGGGACGTTCGAGAAGCCGAATCTCTGCATCGGCACTGCGCGTTCCTGAACTGACTTGTCGGATTGGGGCGCTTGCTTCGCAGGCTCGTCCGCGAACACTGAAAAAGACACCCCCAGCGCGAGGACAGACACACCAATCACTGCATGAACAGTTCTGTACCCCATTTGAACAAGCTTCATGTCATCCTCCTTTGATGTTGTGGATGAGATCCTATTTGCACCGATTGCATAGCGATTGCCTCATGGAACCGGACTTTTCTTCGTCTTCTTGTCGTAGTCTCGCACGCTGTTTCCCCGCCGTGCCATGAAGTCCTGGAGCCCCGACTCTTTGATGCCCGGCACGATCTGATGGCTAACGACAAAACTCGGCGTTCTTCCAGATCGTTCAGGGTCCCTACCGCACCACCGACGCCGCAATGGGTGCACGTTGTATTGGCGGTTGCGTCTGTCCTCGGCTCGGCGGCGAACCGTGGCCTTCATAGAATGATCATATGACCTCGCGTCATCTTGGTCTTCATGGTTTTCCTCCTCTGTAAGAGACGACTGCGTGTACAAATAGAACTCCGCTCGCGCGCCGCTGATGGCGTAACTGGAGCACTTCATGGTGCCGTCATCTTAATTCTTTCAGCGAAATCTTACTGGGGCTTCTTCCCGCCCGACTGCTCAGGTGCCGTCTGCTCGGGAGGCACCGTTGTTCCCTGTGCAGGCTCAGTCGGCTGGTCCCCCTCGACGCCGCGACGCATAATCGGTGCGGTCGTCGTTCCTCTTTGTGGAAACCTGGGAGTGCTCGGCGAGGTAGTACCTGGCGCCATCTGAAGCTGGCCTCCCGGGACTCTCACTCCGCCGAGCGGCGCCTTAAAGGAGACGATTTGTTCACAGTCGTATCCCCCTTGCGCATTCTGTTTGCAGCACATGACGTCTCCATCGTTGGTACAAATTACCTGGCCGCCACTGCTCAGGCATTGAAAGCTCCCATCTGGCATCTGGTCGGGGCACTTATCAGGATGATTCGGCAATGCCAGTGCCGGACCGGAGTAGGCCGCACAAACGCCCAGAAACAGCAGCGCCGCAGCGCCGCTTCGTATGATCTCCGCTCTCGTGAGGGGCCTCCCCTCTCGAGTTGGTTGCTGGTCGCTGAGCAGGCGAACGGTACGGCAAGCCCCAACGTCCATTCGACGAAACCCTTCACGACCGATCTGCCTGTCATTCAACATTGTCTTTATCATTGCTCTCCCTCCCATGGTTGATGTGTGAAGGTTGGAATTATCGCGCCTGGGCCCGTGCGATGAGCTCCTTTAGAGCCTTCAAATCCAGTGCGCCGGGATACAATTCAGTGCCCACGACGAACGCCGGCGTGCCGGTGATGCCGAGATCCTTCGCCAAGGCGCGGTTGCGCTCGATAATAGTCACCCATTCTGGATTCTCCATCTCTGCCTCGACTCGCTTTGGATCAAGACCGACATCGGCCGCAATGTGCAGGACTTGCTCTTTCGTCAATTCAGTCTTTGCCGCTAAGAGCGCCTCATGGAATTGCTGATAGTGACCTTGTGCGTTCGAGGCGAGTGCCGCTTTGGCCGCCAGCTCCGAGGCTTCTCCTAAGATCGGGAAGATCTTGTAGATGACGCGCACGCGCGGATCGTCTTTCTGCAATTGCGTCACGGCTCCCGCGGCACGTTTGCAAAATCCGCAGCGGTAGTCAAAAAACTCGACGAGGGTGATTTCACCGTTGAGATTCCCGCTGACCGGTGATGCGGGATCATTCAGCAATTCGCCCTGTCGGGCCGCGATCACGGCTTTCACCCGCTCTCGTTCCGCCGCCTGGCGCTTTGCTTCGAGGGCCTGGAGCGCCTGCTCGATCATTTCGGGATGGGCGCGGATGTATGCCTCAATCGCCTTGTTCACCGCTTGCTGCCAGGCAGGGTCTCCATACGGCGATGCAGTGACTGGTTGCGATGCGCCGGCTTTTCCCTGTGCCAGCGCGGCCTGTATCTGGGCTAGCGGGATGGGGGCAGGAGAGAAACCACGAGCGCGCACGCCGCTCAAGGAGCCTGCCGCATCGAGGCCGGTCCCCCCAGGAAGGAGGAGCACTACATGATGGCTGTCCTCCCCATTGCCGGGCAAGGAGAGAGCCACCGGCGACGAGAGCTCTAGCCCGTACTTCATGGGGAAGGCCTGGACAAGCAGTGGTGGTTTGTTATCGAGTGAATTGAGTCGAACTTGCGAAGTTTCTCCGGCTTCGACGCGATACGATCCAGGAGCGGCGAGGACATCAGAGCCATCGGAGCCAGAGAAATGCACCGACTTCTCAAGTGCAATGGTGGTAAAACTTGTAGGCTCAGGAATCGACGCGCACGCCGCGCTCACGAGTCCGGCCAGGCTGAAACTAAGAATGAGAAAAGATCTCTGCCGACCCATCCTGTCCTCATTTCAGTCGTCGCAGGTGACCCTCTTCGAATACTGAGTCGGTATCACCCGGCAAAAAGTTCAAGGAAATTGGGTCATGAGCATGGGACCTTGAGTCCATTAGGGACTTGGAGCTGGAGCCGGGATCGTCGGCATCGTACAGGGCACGGGAATCCAGCGCGGACCGATCTCTGCCGGGTTGAGTTGACAGGCTGGAGACGAGACGGATCTCGGTTTTGCGTCGGCAGCGGCAACGGCATCTTTGATCGCCTTATCGGAAAGTGAGGACGTCATATCGGTGCTTCGAGATTTCACCTCCGAGCCATAGCCGATCGCAGTGAATCGCTTGCCGTCCGGCGTCAGGAAAAGGAGATGCACATCATCCGATGGACCAGGGATCAAAACCGCAATGGTCCGGTGAATCGGGATATTGTGCGTATCCCGTTGCGTATTCAACAGCACCGTTGGCTGACCCTCCTTCGCAAGTCCAAGCTGAAGATCCATGATCGTTCCGATCTCATAGATGCCCGTTTTCACCTCCACGGTCTCTCCCTTTGCAGTGGTGATATGAAGTGCACGGTCGAGCGTGACGGTGACCGGCTCGAGAATGTCCGGTGTGCCTTCTACGACGACGGCCATGACCTCAGCTTCTGCGCTCTCCGGTTGCGCACTTGTTTCTTGTTGACCAGGGGCCTGGCCTTCCTTTTCCTCCACGCCTCGCGAGAAAATCCCGGATCGAGCCAGGGCGCTGACTGATGAGTCGGGCTTCGGTATTGCCGCCTGCGGCTGTACCGTCATCGCCTGATTACGCTGGGCCTGCGTGATCGTCTGCGACTGTTGCGGCTGTACAGTCATGGCCTGTGTACGCTGGGATTGTGTCATCACCTGTGACTGTTGCGGCTGGATCATCATGCTCTGAACGCGTTGTTGTTCGGACAGCGGTTGGGTGGTCATGCTCTGAACCGCAGATACCGGCGTATTCGCTGCTTTATATTGTTGGATCAGGACTGGTTTCCTGGCAGCAGGGATGCCGTCCCCGGTCAACGGAAATCGCCGAGAGTCGAGGTCGGGTATGGAGGCCCGAACATCGTCGGGGACGTATGCGCCAAGGCGGTAACACGATCCGCCCTGAAGCCACGGGTCTGCGTTGCAGCGGGCAGTCCAATAGACGAAAATGGCTGGAGCCGCTCCTCGTCCTCTCGACAGGCCCGCCCCTTGCCGGTTCGGAAGAAAGTCCTCATATCCTTCGATAAAGAGCGTTTCCACTGCGTTTGGACGGTCCGACCTTGTCTCCGACGGGTTCCATCTCCCTTCCCAGAATAGTTGCATGCCGCCGGGGCCATCCGACGGATAGCAAACGCTCGAAAAAGGATAGGTGGCTGACCCTTGGAGGTTTACAAATGTTGGGGATAGCTTCATCGTCGGGGGCCAGCAATTGACTTCACGCTCCACCTGTGAGTTATCCGGCCTGAACTGCGTAAAAGCTTCGACGGGATTAGGGGCCATATCGGTCATGAGCGGCAGCGTGAGTCCGATGACCGTCACCATGACCTTCCATCGTCCCTCTTTGAATTGGTTTGATTGATCCGGTCGGCCTCTTCCATCTTGTGGCTGTGTCATGATGTCCTCCTCGTAATCGACTGTGGGTTGCGATTTGACAGTCGTTTTTTTATTGTCCTACTGTGGTTAAGGCGCGCGTCTGACGGCGTGTATGAGATGGTCTCTCCAGATTCTCCCAGCATCCATGCGAACGTTCGCTGCTTCTTTGGCAATGGTCCGGTTATGTTCCGCCATACGAAGAACGTGCCCAAGCAGACCAGCACCGTGGGCACGAAAAGATCGCCGACGGCGCTGTACAGCGTGCCCGCTGCATCGGTTTGAATGTTGCCGGTCGTGATGCCTTCAACGAACAGGCCCGGTACGCCGTCGACTATTCGACCATATCCGTCGATGATTTGAGAAGGGCCCGTGTTCGACGCGATCAGGACCGGTACGCGATTCTCCACGGCACGCATGACCGACATGAGGTTATGCTGGTGCGGGGCCGCGCTGTGGCCGAACCAGACGTCGTTGGTGAGTTGGACGAGCAAGTTCGCGCCGTTGCGGACTGATTCACGCGCGAGAGGCGCGAAGAGATTTTCCCAACAGATAAGCGCGCCGACGGAGAGGTCGGCGGTCACTGTGAAGAGTTGTGCGCGCTCCCCTGGAGTCATCTCGGATACGCGCGGGGCGAGCCATTCAGGCCAGGGGATGAAATTCGAGTGAGGCAGATACTCGGCGAAGGGCACGAGCACACGCTTCCGGTAAGGCTGGCCCAGCGGTACGCCGGGGCGTAGCAGATAAGCGGTATTGAATACGCGGCGACCGATCGTCACTTCTCCCTGGCCAGTGGCGAACTTCTCCACCTGGGCTGCGCCGACGATCAGGGGTATCCCGATCTGATCGGTCAGGCGCTGCAATCGCGCGACAAGCAGCGGGTCGGAGCGCAGATCTCCGGGGATGGCACTCTCCGGCCAGACGATAAGAGTTGGACGGTCGGCGGAGGCCATGCGCGTAAGCTGTTCCAGACGTTCTAGGTTGGCTCTTCGACCCTCTTCTGTCTTGCGCTCAGCGATCTGAATATTCGGTTGAATGGCCGTGACCTTGATCGTTGATCCCTGAGGCGTGGCAGACAACACCGCAGCACCCCACAGATGCGCAAGGGCGAGGACAATTGCAGCGATCACGGCTGCCTGTCGTTCTCGCCGAAGGATCACACTGGCGAGCACCGCGTTGCCCAGCGCCACGAGAAACGTCACGGCCTGCTCACCGCCGAGGCTCGCAACCTGGAGAAGGGCGAGGTTGTGATGCTGGGTTTGCGCAAGCGTGCCCCATGGGAGGGCGAGAAATCCAGCATTCGCACGCAGGTAATCCACCGCCACCCACAAGACTGGCGCGGTCACAATTAGAGGTGCATGGCGGCGAGCAAACCATGCCATAGTCGCGCACCACGCAACCGGGTAGAGACTGACATAGAGCGCCAGCACGACGGCATGGCGCAGATCGAAACTCGGGACTTCAAACAGCCAGCCGTAAATGCCGAAGCTCGCGACGATCCCGCTCATAAGTCCGAGGCCGGCGGCATACAGCGGACGCAATCCTTGACAAGCGATTATGAGGGGAATCAGCGCCACCCAACCAAGCCATCCGATGTCGTGCTGAGGTAGCGAGCAGAATAGCAAGGCGGCAGATAATAGGGCGAGCAGGACTCTCGCGAGGGGCGACTCCCAAAGCCGAGACGAGTCGACCTTCAGCGGGCCAGTCGAACGCCCTTGCGATGACGACACGGGCCAAAACCTATTCATTACGCGCTCTGGCAATCGATAACGTCGCTGACCTACGGTGACTCCTTCGGGACCGTATCGAAGACTAGGAGTACATAAGGTGGCTTACGACCCCTCATAAACAGGGGGGTGAGCCAGAGGCGGGTGCGCCCCGCCTGCTCTTAGGTATTCATGGCTGCTTCGGCCGTGGCATTTTGACCCAGGCGGTTGCCGGCGCCACATCAGTCGGCGCGGGCTTGGTGCATTTCTTTCCGCGCTTCCCGTAGCTGATCGTGCCGGTCTTGATGGGACATGTCCCAAAGGCGGTCCCAAACTCCACCACACCCTGGATCACCGTCAAGGTCGTTTCGCCGTCCGGCTGCACCTTGAGATTGAATTCGGTTTCGCGAACCGCGGCCGTTGCCACGGGGGTTTCGACCTCGAGTTTGGCCGGGCCTACGCCGGCTGTCTTCACCCAGATCTCGCCGCCGCGCAGCCTGAGGATTCGCGTGATGCCTTTCCCTTTTTCCCAGCGGGAGAGCAGCATGCATTCCGTGCCTTCGTTGAGGGCCACCTGGCTTCCGTTGGTGAATTCGATGAGCGCCTGACTCCCCGGGCCCGTTTTTAAGACATCCCCTTCAAACAGTGGGAGTGCCCCCTGCCCCGGGAGATGTTCCTCGATGCCGTCCTGGCGAACCACTGTGAAGTCTCCCTCTGCCGCGGTGGCTGCTCCGACTTTGATCGCCTGTGCGAATGCAGGCGCGCCTGCTGTTCCTCCGACAAGCCATATCAATCCAAAGCCGATTCCAAGCAACCACTTTCCCGCCCAAGCGTTGCTTTTACGTTCACTCATTTTCATGACATCCTCCGTCTCTTTGCCCAATTGGCCGCGCTCCACCTTCAGAACTGTCTTTCTGCATTCTCGGACCCGTTCATGCCTGCTATTTCGAGACGACGACACGGATCGGCTTCTTGCCGACGTCAAGTTTTTGGATCACCTTACTGGTCCCTGTATCAATCACCTGGAGATCGTTCGACCCACTGTTCCCGACGTAAAGGCGTGTTCCCACCGGATTTGCCCAGATGCCGTTCGGACTCGTGCCGACATCGATCTGCTCGAGAATTTTGAGGTTCGCGGGATCAGCTCGCACCACCACGACCTTGTTTAACCCTGAGACCGTCACGTAAGCATTGGGACCTGCCGTCCCTTTGTACCCGAACGCCAGCTGCTGGGGGGCAGGACCAACTTCCACCGTGGACGTGAGTTCTTGTGATTTCGCATCGATGATGAACACGCTATTCTCGCCCGTGTTCGCCCCCCAGATGGACCCATCGGGCCCAAGGGTCAGAAAGTGAGGATTGGTCCCCACAGGGATTTTCTTGATGATGGAATGTGAAGTAGTATCGATGACAGCAACGGTCTTGTCTTGGTTGCTCACAAATGCGTAATGGCCATCCCGCGAGAAGGCGATACCCATCGGGCCCTTGCCGACCGGGATGGTGCCCAGAATGCGTAACAGTGAGGTGTCTAAGATCGAGACTGTATTGTCTTCGATATTGGCGACCCACGCATGACGGTTGTCATTCGTCAGCGTCACCACATGGCAGAGTTTCCCGGTGTTGAGAGAGGCAATCGTCTCCAAGGAATCCGTATCCACCACGGAAATGCGGCCGGAGGCTAGGTTCGTCGCAAACAACCGCTTGCCGTCACGCGTCAATGCGAGGTCATGTGTTCCATGATTCAGGGTGTCAACTTCCTTGACGACCTTATATGTGCCGCCATCCACCACTGACACGGTGCTTGAACTTTCGTTTGCCACATAGACGCGTGGAGGCTCCAATCCAAGCGGTTTGTCTGCTTGTTCAACTACTTCCTTCCCCTCCGTACAACCGGCTACAACCGCAAGCACAATGAGAGTGGCGGTCAACGAACACTGGCACCGACTTCTGGCCTTGTTCATAATGCCCCTCCTCAGTTAGGCACAAGACGTGGCGCAACACTTGACTACCGAACTTGGCCCAAGATGAGCTGTCCTTCCATTTCACCTTTCTTCACGGGATGCTGATTCTGACCGGTGACTTCGGGGACATATCGGGACACATACGAATAGGCTTCATCCACGGTAATGAGCCCATCTGCATCTAAATCAGCCGGGCCCTGTAAGCCTTTCAACAGATAGTATGTAAAGACACCGTGTCCCAACTCATCTCGCTCCTCACTGACTTCCCCCGCTCGACTTGCTGTCAGCACCACACGGCCCTTACCTTTTGAAAGCCGTGACAGGAATGCCTCGGATATTCCAGCTCGACGTGAAGCGGAAAGGAACGTGCGACCGCCTGCTGCTCCGCTATAGCAGGAATCCGTGATGAAAATGACGCGCTCTGCGCTCAGACGCTCGAAGATTTTTTCGATTTCTCGCATGGGCAGAGCAGTCGTGTAGAGATCATGGGGATCCGCGTCATGCGGGACCATATACTTCTCAACACCATCACCATCTACGTTGCTTGGATCGGGCTCGGGCGCACCGTGTCCGGCGTAATAAATGATCACGGTGTCTTTGGGATTGGCCTTCCGTTTGAGATCTGTCCCCAAGGTCCGTTTCAGGTTCACTAAAGTCGCTTCGCCGTTGGTCAGCAGCACAATATTTTCCTTCGGGACTCCGATCTGAGACCGAAGATAGTCCACAAAGGCCACCGCGTCTTTGTCGGCGAATTTCAAGGGCTGAACCGACTGATACTGCGAAATGCCGATCACCACCGCCCAAATCTTGCCGCGGTTCGACAACCGCGTAAGCGTGAGAGTTCGGCTCGACGACAATTGATCTTCGTCGAACGCAACAACAGTGACTTCATTCGGTCCCTCAGCTAGATCAACCCACTCGGCAAAATCCAAGGTCGTGTGTTTCTCAATCTCGTCTCTGACCACCATGACCCCTCGACTTTGACGCCTCGAGCGGAGTTCGTTGTTGACCCGCACATCGATCCGGGCGATCCCTCGCCCGGAGGCCGCCGCCCCTACGACCTGAATACGCGACGCTGTGATCTGTTGTCTGTCCGACGGAGAAGCCAAGGCGATCGCAGGTGGAACTTTCTGGAGAGTAGGGCCTCCCGTATAATCGGTGTACTTGTTCAACTCCGATTTGAGCTTGTTCAATTCTTGCTGATACTGGCGCGAGGCCTCTTCCTTTGTCGTCGAAAGTTGGTTCAGCTGGTCGCGGAGCTGCCGCGCAGTCGTTTCCTGCTCGTGCAAGGCCTGCGTGAGTTGCATGCGTTCCTTTCGTTCTTTTTCCAACTCCTGATACGCCTGGGACTGGGAGCCAGAGAGGTTGTCGAGCTTCGTGCGAAGGTCCTGCATCTCGTGCTCCCGCTGAAGGAGGGCAAGTTGAATATTCTCGCGTTCGCTTTTTTCCCGCTGCAACTGTTCCGTTAAAGTAATCAACTGCGCGGCCTTGGCCACTTCGAGCCCCTCGATCTGCGGGATCGGCATCTGGCCTTTCTCGCTGGCAGTGATCACTTGGACCTGACCTTTGCCGATCCATCCGATCTCTCTCTCAGAGATTTGCACTCGGTACCAGTCGCCCACCTCTCCGGTGATCACTAACCCTTGACTTCGCCTAACTGACGCAATCACGGAGCTGTTCGCGCTGGCCCCGCTCAGCAGGATGGCGCCATCAGATGTCACCTGGACAAGTTTGTTGGTCGCCGTAACCTGAACGGGAGAGCGAGTGTCAACCTCGAGCTGAAGTTGCTCGTTCAGGAACACATTCTGCTCTTTCTCATGAATAAACAGCTTGAGGACGAGCTGCGAAAGAGGCAGGTCGGGGCGAACGGCAAAGCTGACTCTGGCTTGCTTTGTCTCGCCAGGTTTCAAGACGCCGAATCGGATGGTATTATGAAGCAAATAGAGATGCTGCCCAGGCGCTGTCGTCACTTCCGCCCACGTATTCGGCGCCGGGACGGCGCCTACATTGCGGAGCGTGATCAGTAAATCTATCGCTTCTCCCTTCTGAATCAGTCCGTCCCCATTCCCGACTGATTGGCCTGAGCCATCGTCGATGATTTGATAGTTGTAAGCAAACCGTGGTCGCGGAGGACCTCTCAACACAATAACCGCTTGCAAGGGTGTCGGGGCAAACCCGTTGTATTCTTCGAATTCGATCTGAAGTGGAAATTCACCGGACGGATGATCACGCGGAATGCTGACGGTCACCGTTTCCTTGGCACTCTGTGCGATTCCGATTTTTCCGAGATACATGACATGACCATCCAACACCGGATCCTGGCTTTTCGTCCTGGCTTGGAAGCGGTAGAGAGGCCCCTTCCCGCTGTTCTTGACGGTCAGCAGCAACCGGAAGGACTCGCCTGCGTTAACTTCAAGGGGATGGATGGCCACATCCGCTTCCGCGTTCGGCGGCGGGAAGGAAGCCGGGCCGACTTCATCTTCCTGCTCGCGGAGACCAGGAGGTCCTCCAGTTGCCGTGACCTGCTTGTGTGGGGCTTGCAGATGAATATGACGATCTCTCCCTCCGGAAGCGAGCAGACCGCCATCGGGTGACAAGGCGATTGCCAACACCGCTCCCTGGTGCCGACTCAAGGCGGCCTTCTCACTCCCACTCGCGCTATCCCACACCCGGATCGTGCCGTCAGCGGCAGCTGAAATGACGGTTCGGCCATCCGACGCAATGATAACTGCGTGCACCTCACCTGTATGGCCCGTCAATACTCCCCGTTCACGCCCTGACGCCACGTCCCATAGACGGATGGTTTTGTCCGCGGAACCACTGGCGAGTAGCGCACCGTCTGGGGAGAAGGCGATGCCGTTGATGGGGCCTCCATGACCAGACAACGTACGGATTTTTTGGCCGCTCGCCTGTTCCCACAGGTGAACTCGCGCGTCAACGCTCCCCGTTGCGAGGATGCTTCCGTTCGGCGAGAACGCAACCGCGTTAACAACACCAAATCCGCTTTTCATCGTCATGAACTGGTTGCCCGCTTCCCAATCCCATAGGCGAAGGCTACCGCCATCACCACCACCAGCGAGTAGCTTGCCATTTGGAGAGAACGCCAACGAGCGGATGGTATCGAAGGGAGCGCCGAAGGCTTTCAGCTCCTTGCCAGTCCCAACATCCCAAATGCGCGCAGTGGAATCACGACTGCCTGAAGCCAACACTCGTCCATTTGGCGAAAAGATGAGCGCGTGAACCGCACCGGTGTGCCCATCAATGACTCGAGAGAGACGTCCCGTGCGGACATCCCAGAAGCGAATGGTGCGATCACCGCTTGCCGACGCAAGAAGGGTCCCGTCGGGAGAGAAGGCCAGGGAATATATTTCTCCAGTATGGCCGGACAGGACTCGAGGTGATGCATCCTGAGCGGATTTCGACGCCGCCAAGACGGACGGCACCGTGATTGCGAGGAAGAGACACACAATCGATCCGAATTCGCACTCTCGCCGCACTGCCCCTACCCCACCAGGCGTTTAGGTTCTCTGAACCTTTTCCGCTCAGGCAGAAGATCGCCCAGAGCACCTATGTTTCTCTCTCGATGGCTGCTACCCATGAGTCGCCTTGACGGTCGCTGAGGTTCACCGATCGCCGCATGGTCATCTCAGCAAGACTGAGTAAACGGCTCGTGCTGGATGTCACGTGATCGCTCTCCCATCATCGTTTGCTGGCAGGTGTTCCGCTTGCTAACGACTGATCAATATGGCTTCTCGGTCGAGCCTGGCAAGATCGTCGAAGCCGACTTGCTCCAGAAGCGATGCCCGTTGCTGATGAAGTGCGGAGTCACCCGGAGACGTCACGATCAGGTCGGAGACAACGGCCAACGCGTCGTACCAGATGCCGGACTGCGCATAGAGATGAGGGAAGTCACCTCTCCTCGCCCGCACCAAGTCAGCTGACAATTGATCAGGGACTGGAATCCGCAGGATACCCCCGCCGCCGACAAGCTCTTTGGTTCCTCCAGCGCATCTACAGGTCACGCGCCACTGGTATGGCACCTTGAAGGGAAGCCTCACGCCAAATTCACCGAGGTTGAGAGCCTGAATTCCCGCTTCCAAAGGCGGGACAAGACGGGCCTCAAAGATCGGATTGGGTTCCCCCGTCACGGTGAATGCAATATCAACCGGATCGTTAAGAGGTTGTGAGAGGTACCAGTACAACACAGGTTGCTCCTTCGTCGTCAGGCCAACATGGTCTGGAGCGAGTGGCACAATTCGAGGAACCTTCTCATCAGCCCCCGTCGCTCCTTTCATGACGCGCGCCCCGGAAGACAGTTCCCGAGGAGGGGCATACACGAGTTGCAGGGGAGCCAGCTTTTTTACCGGCTCATCTTGGTGGGTGGCCGGTCGCCCCGCGAGGGATTGTTGACTCTTGGGCTGCGGTGGAGACTGGCGTGTTTCCCCCACAGCTTCGAGCTGCAGGCCACCAGGGAGCAGCAAGGAAATATGAACTCGTCCTCCAGCACCTGGGCGAGTCAAGGCGAAAGCGGAAAAGAGCTCATATTGTTCGTGCCGAAGGCTTTCAGCTTGAAGGACGGTGCTCTTCCCGCCGCTCATCGGTGTGAGGCGAAGCTCTGTTGTTCCCGCGGCTTCGACTCGATACCGGCCAGGCGTGAGTGCGACTTTCTCTCCTCCCGGAATAAGAAAGAACGCGGCCTGGGTGAGTACGACATTCGGCCCGTCGGGGGGAGCAACCTGTGAATAGGCGCTATCGGTGAGGGCAGCCATAATCGAGAAGATACCCACAAGAATGGTCTTCGTTAAACACCTGGAATCTGCTAGGAAGAACCCCCCGGCCGAGAGGATCGTGAACATAGGGGATGGCTGCACAACTCGGACCATGATTGGTCCGGTCATGACCCTATCTCCCTCTATCTCTCTCGAATCCATGGGGTTTCGGATCGGTACGCGCAGACATCGCGAGTCGGCCGAACGGATGAGCATCCAAAACTCCGTTGACGTGCCTCCTTACGTCAGCTCCATCGCACCCTCTTTATCTATCGAGTGAATAATTGTGCTCCTTCATGGTAAACGGGGGCTCTAGTCTATTTTTGTCCCTAGTACTTGTCAAAGGTATAGTGTTGGATTCCCCCTAAAGAGGGGGGGGGCAACAAGGCGTGAACTATAATGGTGATTGATGTCACTCCGAAAAGATCGCCCAGACGTGGGGAGGCCGAGGAGGACTTCCTCACGGGTTTGAATGCCCTTCCCCTCGTCCTCTATCCTCAAAATGTCGATTGTTATCTTGGCTGATAGCTGGCGAGGTAATCAGTCCCCTGAAACTGGCCTTGGAGAATCTCAATCTGGGCAGGGCTCATCGGATTGATGCCGGCCTTGGACAGCAGATAGGCGCGGACGAACTGAAAGACCTGCTGTTCGAACTGCATCCGTGTTTGTGGTTGGAGCATCACCTCTCGAATACCATTTTCCAGCGCCGGCTCGAGCTGTTTGAAATACGCTCCAGCCGCCTTGCAGATGTTCAGGGGGAAAATGATGTCGAAGAAATAGGTGCACTTATCGGCCTCCGTCACAGTCCCAGTCACGGCAAGGCGAACGGAATGATACGTCGGAAATTGTCGCTGATCGACCATGGGGGTAATGAACACATCGACCAGCACTTTCTGCGCGACGAGATCACCCAGCGCACTGTCGCCTTCGCTTGAATAGTCTTTATAATAGGTCTTGAATTGAATCACTGGAAAGACGAATTGGTATCGGATTTCGACGCCTTCTGTCGTGACGACCGGAGGATGTGACGTGCCAATCATATGAAGATAGGCTTTGCTTCCATTTCCCACATCAAGTGTGTACTTTTGCAACGCGATCCGGCCTGCCAACCCACGCCCCAAGGAGAAATTCGTGTCGAACGGGCTTGCCATATTGCCGACCTGAATGAACGCCTTGGTGGGATCTCCCAAAATCATCCCAAATGGAATCGTCTTCATGAGAGCCCCTGGAGGACCACCAGCTGGAGGGATACCCTGTTGCCCCGGCATCTGCCCGGACTGGCCTGGTATAGGGGCAGGCACCGGTGCTGGGATCGGCTGCTGCTGTCGCGGCGGGAACACTTGAGCGAGCACGATCGTGCTGACCAAGAGGTAACCAGCGGTGGAAACTACAAGAGCGAGTGATCGAGTTGTTTGCCTCGCGCCTGCTCTCCCTTCTCTGCTACTCATGTTTGAACCAGCGCGTCACCGTGACATCTTGGCCAGGTCGATTGGCAGTGTAAGACAACGGGGTGACCTGCACCGCCGTACCAGTCTCGTCCTTTACCGCGACAATTCCCCGCGGTTGCACCGAGCCAAACCCTCGGGGAATGACAGGAGCTTTCTCAACTTTGGCCACGATGCTTGTGGCAGGCCGCTTCTCCGTTGCGATCTGCGAAAAACTTTCTTCTAAATCTGTCCGGCGATTCGCGGACACGACCACATAGAACGTCTCGATTCCCTTCACTTGATCCAAGGTAAACCAATAAGCCTCCTCAGGGAACGCATACTCCTGATCTTTCTTCACGGGATTAGACGTCTTGGTTCCTTTGCCGGGAAAGACAGCTTCAGCCCAGCCAGATCCATCAATTGACATGATATAAAGATGACAGTCGCAGTTTGCGCGCACGACGATTTTAAACCGATCCCCTGCCTCCTTGTTGGCGCCGCCATCCTTGAGGATTTCGCCGTCGTTCATCAAAACCACTTCTTTCCCCTTGGCTGTCTGTTTCTGCCTGATCATCGCCACGTCGACACCTATCGGTTCAGCGTCTACGGATCGTGGGTAGATGCCAGCGGCACCATACGGCTGACCGCCATAGGTTGGATTTGGCATACCAGCGCCACCATACGGCTGCTGCTGCGCTCCATAGGGGGGCGATATCCCATATCCCGGCTGTGCTTGCCCATAACCCTGAACCATACCGCTGGTTCCGTAAGGATTGTTCGGATTGTATCCTGGCTGTGTCTGGTACATGGATGTGCCACCGTAGGGGTTCGTCGTCCCATAGGGATTTTGCATTCCGTACGGATTTGTGCCCATCGGAGTCTGAGACCCAAATTGTGGTGTCGATGCGTAGGGATTCTGCGTTCCGTATGGATTCGGTTGGCCGGGGGGATACGATCCAGCTGCTCCATAGGGATTGACCTGTTGCCCGTATGGATTCGTCAAAGCCGCTCCATATGGGTTGTTGGGATCGTAAGGAGTCATCCCCGGTTGACTGGGGTAACCCGGTGCTGTTCCATAGGGGCTTGTGGTCGATCCGGGATATACGGCGGCACCCGGATAGGTTGTTGCGGCGCTTCCATAAGGATTATTCGGATCGTAAGCCCCGACCTGTCCGGGAGGCATCTGCTGCCCCGTACATGGCTGCTGCGCGATCACCTGTTGTCCTTGAAAACCAAGTTGCCCTGGAAAGCCTGGTTGTCCTTGAAAGCCAGGTTGCCCTGGAGTTCCTGGTTGACCAGCCATGCCTGGCCCTCCCATCGCCATAGGCGCCAGCCCTTGGGTGTATGGACTCGCCAAGCGGCCGACCAGGGTGGTCAGGCTATCACAATACTTCGAACCGTAATTTTGCACGGAAGTCGTAAAGAGGTTGCGCGCAAATTCGACCCCCGCTGGTACGAGAAGTGGAGCCGCGGCACAGGATGTCAGGAGGAGCATCGCCAGAAAGACTGTGGTTGGCACTGGCGGTAGGGTCCTGATGTGCCCGATCCCATCAGCGGTCCTCATGTCATCCTCCGTTCTGATGCGTCCGTCGTGAGGAACCGGCCAAAAGTTCACGGTCATTCTAAACTTCCTGGGAAACACGGTCAATGAATGGCATTCCTATTGAGGGCCTCCGGCAAATGTGTTACAGCAGATCCACTTCACAGGCTTCGCGCAGACTGGTTTGAACAAATCAGGGTCATGGCCACGACTGACGAGCACGATGCCTTACATTCACACCTGCTCGCGTCAGTGGCGGCCGGCGAGCGGGCGGCTTTCGAACAACTCTACCGTCTCTACGAGAAGCGGGTATTTCAATATGTGTCGACGCTCGTTTACGATCCAACGGTGGCGGAGGATATTGTCGTGGAGACGATGATGGCGGTGTGGCGAGGAGCCGCGAGCTTCGCGAGCACGTCGCGCGTGTCGACCTGGATTTTCGGAATCGCCCGACACAAGGCGCTCGATGCGATCAGACGGATGGGACGACACCAGCGCGACGTCACCTTAGAGGAAGCCGTGGAACTGCCCAACCCACAGGAAAGTCCGCAGGACAGCGTGGATCGGAAACAAGTCGCGACGTTGATGCAACGAGCCCTCTCGAAGTTGTCCCGAGAACATCAGGAGGTCTTACGACTTGTCTTTTATGAAGAACTGCCATATGAAGAAATCGCGACTCTTCTGTCAATCCCAACGAGTACGGTGAAAACTCGCGTGTACTACGCCAAGCAACGGCTTAAAAAGCATCTGGAAGCGCTTGGTCAGAAAGCGCCGAATCCATGACTGATCCGAATGCCCTTCCCGCCAATCTCCATCCCGAGGCTGCTCTGCTACCTTGGTATGTAAACGGGACGCTTCGCGAACAGGACCAACAACAGGTGGCCCGCCACCTGGAAACCTGTGCGGTGTGTCGAGCGGAGCTCGAGGAGCTGTCCTACATGCGGACTGAACTCAGAAGGTTTTATGATGCACAACCAGGTCCGTCTCCTCGAACAACGCAGGCAGTCAGGGATCTCCTCGATCGAGACACCTTGACTCAAGGGAAGGTCCCCTCGGCCAAGCGACATTGGCTGGAGACGGTCGACAGTTGGTTCCGTTCGCTCCTGATGCCGCGTTGGGCTCCGACCCTGCTCGCTATCGTGCTTGTCGCTCAACTCGGCGTGCTTTTGTGGACCTTGACTCAGCCGGTCTCATCCGACCAAGTGACGAGCAGGTCGATAAGCCCCCCCACCGCCAGGTTGCGTGTCACCTTTCAAGGTCAAGCATCTGCGACAGCGATTGAGTCTCTTCTCCACTCGGTACGAGGCCGCATCGTGGACGGACCAACAGCTGATGGTATGTATACCGTCGAGATCCTGGCCGATAACGAATCGACCCTACAAAAGAAGCTAACGGAGTTACAGGGGCATTCCGAGATTGTCCAGTCAGTCGGCCGTGTGGCACCGTGAACCGGTTCGCTGATCTGAGCGACCTACTATCATCAAGCGCTGATGAACCTCACCATCATGAACGATCGTCTAGGCGAAAAGAGACACTGATGAGATTGCCGGCTTGGCCTCACGTTGGTCTGTTTCTGCTGTTGATGATCTGGTGCACCATTGGAATGGATCAGACATCAGCCCAACCCACGGGCGACAATCCCAGCGGTGGCGTGAAGCGCGCACTCCTGATCGGTATCAATAAATACAAGGCGGTGCCAAAACTCCAAGGCTCTCTGAACGATATTGAAACCATGCGGCAGATTCTTATCACGCGCTGGGGATTTTCGGAACGCAACATCACGATGGTGACCGATGAAGCTGCGACTCGTGCCGGCATGCTAGCTGCATTCGAGCAACTCGTGAAAGACGCTGGTCCGCAGGACACGGTCTATGTCCATTATTCCGGTCATGGCTCGCAGGTGGAAGATCTCAATGGTGACGAGACCGATGATCATCTCGATGAAACTCTTGTCCCGCAGGATGGGCGGTCTGGAGACGTGCGTGATATCACGGATGACGAGTTGGATGCCATCTTCGCGCGCTTGCGCGCTCGCAACACACTGATCGTCCTGGACTCCTGTCATTCCGGAACCGCCACGCGTTCACTGGATATCCGTACGCGTTCGATCCCTCGCGATTCCCGCGTGGATCTGTATCGAAAAGCCGAGCACGGCACTACCAGGACAAGGGCGGTCGTCCCGGTGATGACCTCGCGATACGTTGTCATGACTGGAGCGGCCTCACACCAGGAAGCTCTGGATGGTCCGATTGACGGACGTTATCACGGGTTCTTCACATTTGCGCTCGCGCGAAGCCTGAGTTCATCGAGTCCTCAGGCCTCGGCGCGCGAGGTATTTGGTGGCGTAGAGCGAGAACTCAAACGCATCCAAACCCATTTCGGACGGTCTTCCATGCCTGAACCGCAATTGGAGGCGCCGCCCGAATTGCTTGAGAAAACCCTCCTGGGTACGGGGCAATCCGCTTCCGAGTCGCGTGCAACGCGTCTCCCCTGGGTTGAAGTACAGGCAGGTGATGCAGGCCAGATCACATTGATCAATGGCCCGTTGCTCGGCGCGACCCCTGGATCCGTGTGGTCCCTCTACCAGGCTGATGAGATACAATTTCCCCCCGGGCGCGCGCTGGCGGTGGCAACCGTGACTCAGATCATGGGGAAAGATGCGAAAGCCACGCTGCAGACCACCAGTGGAAAAATTCCTGCAGGTGCCCGTGCGGTGTTGTTGTTGCCTGCGCCGACGGGCAACCGGATCCCCATCCGCCTCCTTGACATCCCGCAGGACCGTCGCAAGTTGATTGAAGACACGATCAAAACCAATTTAAAAGACGCCGACTTGGTCGGTCCAGAACAATCGGCTCGCTTTCTGGTGGATCTCCAAGGCGAGTCGCTTCGGCTTCTCGCCGCCGATGGTCTTCAAGTGGTGGCGACTTTCGGACTGGGGGAGTCATGGGGAAGCGGCTTGGCTACAGTCGTGTCACGGTCGGCGAACGCATCGGAACTCTTGACCCTGGACAATCCTTCGTCTCAATTGAAAATTGACGTTCGTGTTTCAACCGCCCCCGTCCCACAGACCACAGTTACTACACGCGGCATCGCCATCGTCGCAGCCGATACTCAGCCAGCCCGGTACCGCATCCGACGCTCGGGAGAACCCCGAACCGTGCAAAACAGCCTGCAGTTGGAGGTTCGCGTGAATGCTGATGCCTACCTCACTATCGTGGATGTGGATTCTGAAGGAGCGGTCAATCTGCTCTTTCCCAACGCCTACCAACAACGAAGCTTCTATGGAGACGGCTTACTCCATGCGAACGAATCAATTCTCCTCCCCGATTCACTTCAACAAGGCAATCGTGCAGGGTACTATTGGGATTACAGTCCACCAAAGGGGACGGATACCATTCGCGTCTTCGCGAGTACGGACCGTGAGACTGCACAGATGATCAGACAGCGGATTCAAGCTCTTCAGAATCCTACGGCCCAAACACGCGGAGGCGTTTCGACTCGCTCTGTGTCGTCTACAATGAAAACACTGAGAGAAGGCCTCTCTACCCGCGGCCTTACATTAGTCTACGATCCGACTTCCCATATACCAACAAAAACGGAGGCAGGACCATCACCTACCCCGACGATGCCGGCGGGTTCGAGTTCTCTACCAACGGCCCAAACCATGCCGTCATCGGCGCCATCGAGCGGACCGGCTCCTGACTGGGCTGCGACGACAGTTACTGTGCAAGTCGAAGCATAAGTTCGTAACAGAGGCGCGATTGCATTCCCGTTCCACATCCTAAAATCTTCCTGTGCTCTTCGACTCTCTTCGCAGGGACGGGCCGCGTTCCATCTCCTGCTCACCCTCTAGGTTGGGCTTGACGCTCAAGTTGGGACGATGAGAATTTGCGTCACATGGCAGTGTCGCTCAGTGGGTAGAGCAGTGGACTCAAACGCCGAGGGGGCACCCGTTCGATCCGAGTCACCATCACCAAGACACTCCACGACTCATCACTCCCTGGCCTTCGACGATCACTTTCTCGGTCTCACCGATTGGTCTGCCGTTGCAAGGCGGGCTTCACTTCAGCCACAGGGCCCAGGATCTCTGAATCGTTCCACCAATTTCTACAGAGTCGGCGAATGTGCAATTCGCTGTCCGGACAATCCGGAACTTTCGTAGTTTTACGTCAGTTCTCAATCGGTGATTCCTTTGAACCTTTCGCTGAACTTTTCTGACTCACTAGGCGAGACCGTGAGAATCAGACAGGAACAAAGGAGAAATCGCCATGTGGGTCCCATGCATCCTACTCGCTGCCCTCACCAGTGCCACGTTGTTCTCGCTGTTGCGAGTGATCTGGAGAGCAGACTAAGCGTTGCACCTTGTTCCTTTACTTTTTAGTGGAAATTTACTAGAGTTCACCCCCCCCGAGGAGATGCCGTATGGCACACTCCGTGCTTCTCCGCTCCCTCCGTGATCTGGCACACTATTCTGAACCTTTTCGCCTTCGCCCTCGACAGACAGCTAGAGCCCACACAAGCGATCCGCATAGTTTCGCAGGAGGGGCGGGATGAGACATCCACGATCGATCTGCGTATTCGTGACAGGGTCGTTGTTCTTGAGCGTGGTCGGCTGCGCCGGGGATTCCCTGCCATCATCGTCTGTGCCTCCACGGCCGACCTCGCAGATCGCCCAGACATCGGGGGAACCCACGCAGCCTCTGTCAGGTGGGGTGCAGGAACCGGGCACCGTGCCACCACCGTCAGGCACCGCACCTCCCGCCGCAGCGAGGGAGCCAGCGCAAGGGCCACAGGGCGAGCCGCAAGCTGGGGAAGTTCAAGAACGCACTGTGGTACCTTTTCGACCGCCTCCGCCAATGATCGGTGCAGCGCCCCTGCCGCCCTGCAGCGTCGGGCCGACCCAGAACCTGACGAAGGTAGGGTGTGCGATCCAGATGAAGGCCAAAAGCCTCACCACCCTTGTTGTGGTCGCACCGGGACTAGCACTGACTCAACCGGTCTCGATCAGCATCGGGTACGCCTCCCCATGGGGAGGCAATCGCATCACGCAGACCTACGTCGCGTCAACCGGTAACCAATTCTTGTACAACGACCCCGCGGGGGACGGTAAACCACGAAACATGGCTGTGAGTATCACACTCAGCGAACCCAAGCCGGGGGGCGGTGTCTACAACTTTCCTATCCAGGCGAACGTCATGCTCGATCCGCTCTATGATGTCACGATCACGCCGTTGGAGTTTACGCTTTTCTCTGACTGCTCCGTTGTCGGCGGCGGTTATGACCTAAGCTTCGGGTGGGCATCACCAGACGGAGCATCCCATAACTTCAGCTTCCACACAAGCGCGGGCCAACACGTCACGGTTGGTGGGTTTGCCTGGGCCCGGGCCGAAGTGAGCGCATCCGCGAACCTGAGCTTGCCTGGAGGCCTGTACTTCGAGGCGAATTGTTTCCTTCCCTTAGGCTGCTTCTTGCATGGAGTAGATCAACCGCCCTATCCCAGCCTTGTGCCAGGCACTAGCCGCCAGGTTGTGTCAACACTGAATGATTTGCATGGGCAGTGCTCGGCTTCGGGGCAGTACAACATCACATACCAACTGCGATGGTACCCCTATCTCTGACACGTGAGAGCTACAGGAAACCTACGTCTCTCTCTGACCTGAGGTGCGGCATGCGACACCATGCATCAGTGTTGTTGGTTGTCACAGGTTCTTTGCTTCTGGGCTTCGCGGGATGCGCGAGCAAAGGGCCGTCCGATCCGGCGCAGCAGTCGATTGAACCGGTCATCGAAGGTTATATCCGGTCACATCCCGAGGTCATTGAGCAATCTCTGCGAGCACTCGAAGCCAAACGGGAGGTGGAAGAAAAAGCGCGCCAGAAGGTCACCATGTCCAACAGGCAAAACGACCTCCTCAACGATCCATCGTCGCCCGTCAGCGGCAATCCATCCGGCAGCATCACCCTCATCGAATTTTTCGACTACCGCTGCGGGTATTGCAAACGTGCTGCCGGAGCCGTGACGCAATTACAGAAAGACGATCCGCGGGTTCGGGTGATCTATAAAGACTTCCCCATTCTCGGTGAACCATCTGAGTTGGCGGCAAAGGCCGCCCTCGCATCGAAAGTCCAGGGGAAGCATCAAGCTTTTCATGAGGCACTCTTGGCGTCGAAGGGGGACATGACAAAGGAGACGATCTTGGCTGTCGCCAGCGACGTAGGCCTCGACACGACGCGTCTGGAGTCGGATATGACGAACCCTGAATGGCAGACCGTCATCGAGCGCAATCGTGCGCTCGCGAAAGACCTTGGCATCACCGGCACGCCGGGATTTATTGTCGGGACTGAATTCTTCCCGGGGGCGCTGGATCTCATCGGACTCAAGGCATTGATCGCGCGAGCGGGTCATGGAAAGTGAAGGGCGGCGATAGATCTGAGCTTGAGGGCGGGAAAAGCGGACGTGCTGAGATCACATTGGAAAGAATGGACGTCATGTAGCAGCCTACTTCCAGCATTGGTGGGGCTGCACACAGTCCCGAGATGACCGCAACACCGGGGACTATCAGTTCAGGAGCCGTCATTCGATGAGAGGGTTTTGGATGAATTTCGCGGTCAGATCCAGTCTAGCGGGAAAAAAAACGTGGAGATTCTGAGTTCTGTTAGCCTGCGCCTGCATGGTCGCTGCTCTCGCAGGATGGCGCAGTGGAGACAGCTCAACGAATCAATTTCAGATTCTTTCACGATTCTATGGGGTGCGGCGGCGTGATCTGCCAGTAGCAAGGAGAAAGAATCGGACAGATTAAGGCGTCGCAGAATTGGACATGCCGACGGCGCACAGGGAGCGGAGAACGGAATCAGTGGCACCGACGCCACCGAGTCTGGAGGAGTTTTTGCGGTTCTCCGAGTGACGGAATATGGCCAGATTACCGCGATATTGGTGGCATCAACTCTGAGAAACTCCTCTACCAGAGAGGAAATTGGCTGGTTTGAGGGTCCTCTCTCTGTGGAGCCCTTAATCAATGTAGTTTGAGCCTCAAATTCCGCCTTATGAGTTCGAGCTTAGTGCCGAAGCCGGGATTTGATTTGTAGCTTTTTTCGTTTCTCCAGTACCGGCGCAGACTTCACAGGATTCAACATGATGTCTTAATCGCTTGCGCCGTTTCGTTGTGATGCTGAAAAGCATACGTGAGTCTGCTACAGCCACGCTGATTGCGCGTTTTTGGGCCAAGTAATGAGTTGCGCAGTACAATGTGCTCCTAACACCAACTACTGTTGGTGACGCGTTCCCAACTGAAAAACTTTTGAACCACTCTTGAAGACGGCGAATGCGTTACTTACAACGGATGATCAGCCTGGAGCCCTTGTACCACCTCCCATGTGCGTCCTCGGCTCGCCTCATTAGGGGGCCATAACAAACTGAAGTTCGCCAACCTATTTCCTATGGAACCGTGACAGAAACCGGAACGGCGAGAGGGATGGTGGCACAGGGAACCGCAAAAGTGCTTGAAAGTGCTGGTCGGGGCGAGAGGATTTGAACCTCCGACATCCTGCTCCCAAAGCAGGCGCGCTACCGGGCTGCGCTACGCCCCGACGCTGGAATTACAATCAGGTGCACATTGCCCCGACGTAGCCCGAGGGGCAAGTGTTATTAGAGTGTTAGCCGTATACCTTTGCAGCTTTGCCGCAGCTTCGTGAAGATCCTCCGGCTGGATTGTATTAAATCGCCGATGCATCTGCTCAGACTTGTGTCCCACGAACTTCATGGCCGTCATCGTATCGACCCCTGCCCGTCTCAAGTTCGTGCTTGCCGTGTGCAGCAGGTCATGAAGGCGCAGACACTTGATCCCTGCCCTTCGACAGGCTGCGGCAAAGGCAGTGCGCGGATCCTTCCACGGTTTCACCTTATACAGGAACACTCTTTGGGTGTCTAGGCGTCGTTCCTTGTGTAACTCTGCGAAGGTTTCATAGACATCAGGCGTCATTGGTACGACCTTTGACTCCCCGTTCTTGGTCTTTCGCAACGTGAACTCCCGCCTTCTCATATCCACGTCCGGCCATTCCAGCCTAAGCAGTTCGCCCTTCCCTGGACCTACGGTGTAGGGGATTGTGAGGTAGCGCAATATAATTGATGAGGCGCAGCGGTCTTCCTCAACAATGCCCATTCCTCCGCACTTGTAACCCGGTCTCGTTCATTCTTTGAGTCCGGTTGCGTTACGTGACTAGCTGCGTTATCAAGTATGACCTTAAAATGGGACTCTCCGCTACATTGAGCATATGCGTCAATGCGGTATGGTCATGGTTCACCGTCTGCACCGAGGCCGATAAGGGGCTATTTTGACGCTTCCACCCACAACCTGAACAGACGGCTTTTCCAAGCTGCTTTTTACATCCGCCACAGAGTATCATTTTGTATCGCACACGCTGGGCACGATACGCATCCACATCTTCAGGGGTGATTGACTCCAAGGCACGGTCCCCAAAGAACTCAACCAAATGCCCGACCTTCAATTTGCGATCCGCGTAAGTGTTCAGTTTTCGCACTTCCTCTAGGGATAAGTACGTCTCTGCCTACTCACGAAAGGTCACCGCTTGTGCGCGTTCGGCAGACGGACTTAGCATTTGGCCAGAAAGAAGACGGGTCTTAATGACCGCCTCCTGGCCGTTCGCGCTCCCTGGTTTCTAGATCCCACCTTCCACCGTTTCAACTTCCCCACTCCTGGGGGTGCTAAGCGTAGGTCTTCCCATCATCCACTACTGGAAGCTCGACCTAGTAGTTATCTCACCGTCTTGTCAGTCCCATCGGACTACCTGCCTTTTTGTGGGCGTTTCGTCACGCCTACGATTTGGTTGAGAGTAATGTGTAACGCCCGACACAACTTCAAGAGAGTCGAAAGCTGCGGATCGCCCCGACCAGCCTCTAGCTTAGCCACTGAGACCCAATGAACCCCCGATAAGGTGCCGAGCTTTTTCAGCGTCAATCCCCGCCGCTTACGCCACTGATGTAGCCGTGTTCTCATGTGGAGAGTTTAGTGTATATACTATACAAGCGTCAACTGTTCCTTCCTAACATTGTTGTGTGTATAATGAGTTTTGATCCTGAAAGAAATGACCATGACGCCCCCTTGCTCTCGGAGTCGCCCTACCCTGCTACAGATACCGCTCATAGGCGGACTGCTGTTTTTGGGCTCACCAGTGGCGGTCACTCAGGCTCAGCTTAGCCGCTGTACGTATCTGCAACAGCAGCAAGGCGCTACACGATGTGAGAAGCCAGCAATCAGTAGCGGCTCATCTCTGGAATCGATTCCAGGTGTTCCGAGGTCTACCGGCCCAGTGATCGGGAAAGAGACCACCACTGGTTTGGCGAAGCCTCGTTCCTACTCTGTCCCGCCCCTGGACCTCAGTCCTCAGCCATTCAAGCCGCCCAGCAACGACGTCCGTGACTACCTGAATAGGCAGGACCCGACTCACGCGATTCATCCGATCGAGCCAAGGACATCTCCTCCGTTTCCCGTCCCCTAGTCTCTCCTTGTGTTCCCTTCGGGTTATTGCCCAACACTCGTACCCATCGGCTCACTTAAATGCCGGTCTTGGCCGGCATCGGCATCACGGCATTTTGCTTGAGGCACCCATCCAGCATGGCCTGATCGAATTTCACCAACCGTCCCACCTTCACATAAGGGATACGCCTTTGGCTGACCATCTGGTACAGCATATGGCCGGACACCCCTAAGTACTCTGCTGCTTCTTTAACCGACATAAGCCGCTGCATTGCTTGTTACTCCTTCAATTTGTATGAGTTCATTTTTCTTAGTACGCTTTCCCATCCGATATGGTCACACTTGACAACCGTGGCCGACTTGCTTTAACGAATACCCATGGCGAAGCGACGCACGACCAAAACCAAACGAGCGAAGCGGGTCAGCAAGACTGCACGGGCGAAGGCCAAAGCGAAGCGGCCTACTCGCGCTACCAAGAAGAATCACAAGGCGAAAAAGGCAGTGGCCAAGCGCACGGGGAAGCGAACCCCGGTCCCAAAGATCTCAGAGACACCAAGTGCTCCACCCATCACAAGCCCGGTTCCCGAGACTTGGCTAGATGATCCGCCTGAGTCGGGCACTCCCGCCAGTCAGACTTAACCGTCCAATCTCGAAGTCTCCTTTGCTTCTGTAGCTGCCTCACCAGTTCCCCCAGTTCCGCCCTCCTCCCCCCTGTATCTCGGGTAAATTGGCTCGATGGAGGGCATGGGACCGCTTGGCTTATTCCAGGCTGGTCCCCCGCAAGGTCCACCGGCCACAACTGCAATTAGCCGTACCCTGAGACCATTGAAATGTGTGCTCTGCCTGGTCAATAACTCCTTGAAAATCCACATTTCTACTTTTACGATTTTGCTTAATAAGCTGCGATCTTCACAAACGCGACCTCACATACGGGTTTAAGTTGCCATTTCGTTTAAACGGTTCCTACCTCACATGTCTAAGTACTTTCCTCTCCCCTTCTGGGAGGAGGACCGATTAGAGCCTGGGGCTCGCTTCGCTTGAGATTACGCTTTCCCTCGGTTAATACGAATCGCTACTGGTAAAGGTGAGGCCAAGCCCAGTTACCCACCTAATCACCCAGACTCACCCTCAAGAGAGATGACCAAGTGAATAGACCTGAACCCAGCCCCAACAAGAAGGCAAACTACTCTCCAATGGCCGCTTCCGCCGCTCCGGTGGACTCGGTGACCGGCGGCCTTAAAGAAGCCGCCACCACCGCCATGTATCTACGAGGAGGCGGTTTGGCGGGATATCCATTGGCCTTCTCCGCTTCGGCTTGCAACTGCCAATCCGCATGGGACCCATTGCGCATGGGGGTGGTCACGCAAATGTCCCCCCCTATCCACTACTTTGGCTTAACCGACATGCAGCCACCAGGTGCTGAGAACAGGTGTTATTACAGTCTTAGAAATAGGAATACATCGCGCAGGAAAGCGTACAAAGAAACCGAATTGGACTGAGATGCGGAAATGACGAATCGCCAGTAATGACAAGGGGATTGCCCGTGTCAACAATGACTTAGGCAATCCCCCTATCGGTGATCCTAAAGCCTCCCTTTGCAAATCGATCTCGTTTCGGAAAGCGATAATTGATTGAACAATTCTCAGCTGTTTAGTATTTTCATCACAGATTTGTGAAGGTATCTGGAACCTATCTCAATATCGTCGGCCTGGTGAACACACGTACGTATACCTACCTGCATGCTGCGGTTGCACGACGAACACTAGTAAGGAATTCGGGAGCGTTTTCCCGAGGAGCAAATCCCCGAGAGTCGCCCGGGGCGCGAGCCTGTGTCGGCGCGCACCATCTTGGAGATCGGGCTGTGGATTCTGAACACGGGCGCGCAATGGCACCTGCTGCTGCAGTGTTATCCCACCGACAAGACAGTGCATCGCCGGTTTCAGCAGTGGTGCGAACGCGAGGTGCTGCGCGAAATTCTCACCCAGCTTGCGAATACGTTGCGCGAGGAAG